>Ga0070697_100000795_pt1 | contig 23693 bp, 24 predicted proteins | sample KBSK1501metaG_FD_65475 | JGI IMG/M metagenome (GOLD analysis project Ga0070697, IMG submission 65475) | Corn, switchgrass and miscanthus rhizosphere microbial communities from Kellogg Biological Station, Michigan, USA - KBS K1-50-1 metaG | ecosystem: Host-associated > Plants > Roots >... | reverse complement strand
GCCTTGGCGAACTGTTTTATCTTTCGCCCCTCCGCTAGCCGCGCCTCGCGTGCGCCGTTGGCCGAGGTAAGGTCTTGCATGATGTGCAAGCCGCCGAACGCATCATCGCCGTAGAACACGGCATTGGAGTATTCGCGACGCAAGTCATCCTCAACGTACTTACGCGTGAGCGCTGCTCCACCACAGATCACCGGGAAGTTCAGCTTTTGTTGCTCGAGATCCTGAATTACGTACTTCATCTCCAGCGTGGACTTCACCAGTAATCCGCTGAGGCCGATAGCGTCGGCATCGTGTTCGCGTGCCGCGCCAATGATGGCATCCGAAGGTTGCTTGATTCCCAGGTTGACCACGCGATAACCGTTATTGCTGAGGATGATGTCGACCAGGTTCTTGCCAATGTCGTGGACGTCACCTTTCACGGTGGCCAGGACAATGGTTCCCTTTTGCGAGTCGGCGCTCTTCTCCATTTTGGGCTCAAGATAAGCCACCGCCTGCTTCATCACCGACGCCGAATCAAGCACCGATGGAAGCTGCATCTTGCGGGCGCCAAACAGCTCGCCCACGGTCTTCATGCCGTCGAGCAAGACGTTGTTGATAAGGTCGAGCGGCGAATACTTTTCGAGAGCTGTTTCCAGGATTTGTTCCAGGCTTTGCCGGCTGGCGCCTTCGCCAATCGCCTTCTCGCCATTGATGATGCAGTGTTTCAGGCGGTCTTCGACTGCAAGCGCCACCACATCTTCCGTGGGCGCCTCCGCCACACCCTGCGAATCGCTGAAATGCGCCATGTAGGCCTGGAGGGCATCGCCATTTTCGGCGGTGCCAAAAATCAGCTTGCGCGCAAGTTCAACTTCTTCATCAGGGATCTTGTATAACGGATAGATTTTGCTGTAGTTGACAATGGCAATATCCAACCCATAATTCACGGCTTCGTGCATGAACACGCTGTTGAGCACGCGGCGCGCGTAAACGTTCAGGCCGAAAGAAATGTTGCTCACCCCGAGGATGGTCTTAACATCCGGCAGTTCCTGCTTGATGCGGCGCAAGGCTTCCAGCGTTTCGCGGCCAGCCGTGCGGTACTCCGTTTGCCCGGTTGAGATGGGCAGCGTTAGCGCGTCAAAGATCAGGTCCACAGGCCGGATGCCATACTTCTTCGTTGCCAGTTCGAAGATCCGCTTAGCGATGGCCACCTTCTTTTCAGCCGTGAGCGCCATTCCCTCTTCGTCAATGGTCAGTGCGATTACGGCAGCTCCGTAGCGCTTGGCCGTGGGCAGCACTTTGGAGGTGCGCTTCTCACCATCTTCCAGGTTGATGGAATTGATGATCGCCTTCCCCGGTATGCGCTTCAGACCTTCCTCGATTACGTCGGCCTCGGTGGAATCAACCAGCACCGGCGCAGGCACACGCGTTGCTACCTTCTGCAACACGCCGGTCATATAGCCCTTCTCGTCCTCGCCCACGATGGCGCAGCAGAGATCGAGCATGTGCGAGCCTTCATTCACCAGCTTTTTGGCCAGGGCCAGAATGTCGTCGTACTTCCCCGCTCGCACCAGATTGCGGAAGTGCTCCACGCGAGTAGTGGTGTTCATTTCTTCCGCCACGATCAGCGGCTTGGGATCGAGATCGAGCGGAACATAGGAGTACGCACTCGAGGCCGCCGCGATCGGTTTTACATCTCTCACTGCGGGTTCGAGGTTTTCGACCGCACGCACCACGGCGCTGAGATGTTCGGGGGTGGTGCCGCAGCATCCCCCGACGATGCGCACCCCGTATTCCGAGATGAAGCGACGATGGTATTCGGCGAGTTCCTGCGGCTGCAGCTTGTAAACTGCGTGCCCACCTTCATTCTGCGGCAGCCCGGCATTGGGCAGCACCGAGACGTGCTTAGTGGAGTTGTGGCAGAGATAGCGCACGGCGTCGTTCATCTCGCGCGGACCGGTGGCGCAGTTCAGGCCGACAACGTCAATATCGTAGGGTTCAAGCGCGGTGAGCGCGGCTGAAATTTCAGTGCCCAAGAGCATGGTGCCGGTAGCTTCGAGCGTCACCTGCACGGTCACGGGCACGCGCTTGCCGGTGGTGCGCAGCGCATCGAACACCCCGGCGAGGGCAGCCTTGGCCTGTAGCAAGTCCTGAGAAGTTTCGATCAGCAAGACGTCCACGCCGCCCTGTATGAGAGCGGTTGCCTGCTCCAGATAGGAGGCTGCCATGTTGTCAAAGCTGATATGTCCAAGCGAGGGCAGCTTGGTGCTCGGGCCTATGGAGCCGGCGACGAAACGAGGTCGGGCAGTCGTGGAAAACCCTTGCGCAACTTCACGCGCCAGCTTGACGGCAGCAAGGTTGATTTCTCCAACCCGCGTCTCTAAACCGTATTCCCCGAGCACGATGCTGGTGGCGCCGAAGGTATTGGTCTCAACCACGTCGCAACCAACCGCGAAAAAGCTGGCGTGGATGTCCTTGATGATGTCTGGCCGGCTGAGCACCAGTAGCTCGTTGCAGCCTTCGTTTCCCCAGAAGTCATCGGGCGAGGGTTGACGCACCTGTATGCTGGTGCCCATGGCCCCGTCGTAGACCACCACCCGCTCCCGCACGGCTTTAAGGAACTCGTTCATGCAATCACTGGACTGACGCTGAAACAACGGACTTACATATCTTATAAAGTTGCTGTGCCAAGAGTGAAGAATAGCCTCTCAAACTGCGTGTTTACTGGCCTGGAGCGCAGCTTTTCGCATGCCATCGCAGTCGCCGAGTTGTCATCCCGAGCAGAGGAGGAAAGACAATGCTTGGATTTGACGTTGCGCTCGCGCGATTCTTACTTTCTGACCGGTTCCGCGCTATTGAAGATTGCGTTCTCTCCCTGGTGTGCTGGCATGGCGGCCAGCATTTGTTCTTTGCGAAACACCAGGTTGCTGGCGTTGAAGGTGGCTATCTCAAAGCCATGGCCATGAGTGATGGCATCGGTGGGGCAGGCTTCCACGCAGTAGCCGCAGAAAATACAGCGGTTGTAGTCGATGTTGTAAACCTTGGCATAGCGCTCGGCGCCAGAGATGCGGTTCTCGGCGGTGTTTTCCGCAGCTTCAATGTATATGCAATTCGAAGGACAAGCCGCCGCGCACAGGAAGCAGGCTACGCACTTCTCCAAACCATTCTCATCGCGCTGTAAGACATGGACCCCACGGTAGCGCTCCTCGAAAACGGCCCCGCGCAACGGGCCCTTGCCGTCAGGATAGTTTTCCACCACCGTGGGCGAAAACATTTCGCGCAAGGTGATGGACAATCCCCTGACAATCCCGGCAACGTCCTTCAGTACCGACATAAAAAATTAGTGTAACAGCGCACGGTAGTTTTCGCGACACGGCGCCAAGGGCGTCACTCCGATCGCTCACCCCTAGAGTGTCATCCTGAGCGCAGCGAAGGATCTACTCCGTTGCGCTCTAGGTCTGCAATCAGAGGCACCGCAGTTCCCTCCCGCGCCGCTCTTGTGTGATCAGCCGCAGAAACTCCCTGATGCAGCCCGGGTACAAGCGACGCAACTGGGGTCCTTCGACTCCGGCGTACGCCCTTGGTCAGGATGAACAACAAAGAAATTGAGGTTTGGAAATTTGTTTAAAGAACAAAAAATGCACACGCCGCAACTATTTACTTTTTAGCCAACACCTTGCAACCCAGAGCCATCTCACAAGGAGCATCTCTGGATTCCTCCGTCCACTCGTCCCCATGAGCACGAAACCACAAGGCGTTGCCGGCCAGCCCACACCGATTTCGGAGGCACGCGTGAGCGGCTTTCGCCGGCTGCTGCCAGACGTGGTCTCAGGCGCCGCAGACCTTGACCCGGCGGCGGTGCTGACCATCACCGTAGCCAGCGCGCAATTTGGGCTGGCGCTCGCCTGGGTGGTCGCCGCTTGCGCGCCCATCCTGCACACCGTCTTCACCGTCTCGGCTCGCATCGGGGCCGTAACCCGCAAGGGTCTAGTGCAACTCGTGACGGAGCAGTATGGCAGGCGCTTCGGAGTATTGCTCGCCCTCTGCATGGTGGTGGTGAACCTGTTGATGATCATTGGCGACGTTGTGGCGGTATCTGACGCAGCTTCTCTTATCACCGCGCAGCCGCGAATGTTCTTTATCGCGGCCATCGGCTTCATGGTGTGGTACCTGCTGATTTTGGGAAGTTACGAGAAGGTCAGCTCTTCGTTGGCCACCATGTCGCTGGCTCTGTTGGGGTACGTGGTGGCAGCCGCGCTCACAATCAACGCACCCAGCGCAGCAGTGAGTGCCGCGGTGCGGCCGCAAGCGGCCTACTCGTCGGGCTACCTCATGGCGGTTATCGCGGTCTTTGGCGCCCTGCTTACTCCCGACATCCTGGTGTGGCAGACCAGTAGCCGGCGTGACCAATCACTGGCCGCCATTCAAAAGACCTACAGCCATTCCAAGATTGGGACGTTTGTCGCTATCGCGGTAGCGCTCTCAGTGCTGATCGCGGCAACCAACATCAAAGTTGCCGACACCTCGTCGCTTACCACCAAGATGGCGGCGGAGGCGCTAGCTCCTTTGGGACACATCGGACCGCTGATCTTTGCTCTCGGCATTGTGGGCTCAGGCCTGGTGGCCCTGCCCATCCTGGTAGCTTCCCTGTGCTTTTCAGTCTCGGAAGCCTTCGGGTGGAGCAGCGGCCTGCATCATGAGCCCTGGGATGCGCGCCTGTTTTACGTGATGATCTCCGGCACCCTGGTGCTGGCCATTGTGGTCGACCTGACCGGCATTAACACCATCGCGGTTCTCTACTGGTCGCAGGTGCTGGCAGGAATGGTGATCCTGCCGATTCTGCTGGCTCTTTACCTGTTAGGCAGAAAGGTTGGAGGTTTCCATCGCTGGGAAAAATTCATAATTATTTTCGCGATCGTAGCTTTCGCAGTGGCCAACCTCATCTTCTTGTGGAGCGAACTGGCGGGCTAGAGAGACTCCTCCTGCTCGGCAGCCGGCGTCTCCGCGCCTTCCTCGCCAGGTTGAAACTGTTCAGGGTTATCCAGATTATCCAGTCCCGAATCCTCTCCCCCAACCCGGTTCTTGGCTTCTTCCCGCCGCACGCGTTTACGCTCCGCTTTCTCGCGCTGCTTCTCCATGCGTGCCCGTTCTTTTTGCCGTTTCATGAAGCTCGATCCAGACCGATTTCCCATCAATGCCTCCGAAGTTTTTTCTTATATCAATACCTACACAGTAGGGGTGGCGACTGCACGGCGCGCCATCCCGGCCCGCGGGGCCGTGAGTGACCAGAAATTAGGGCCACCGACGAAGAAAGCTATCTTCTGCTGCGGATTACTATGCTTCATTTCTTCGCACAACTGGTCCACCAGATGCAAGTCTTGCCGGAAATCAAATAACACCAGGTCATAGCGGTTGCGGTTCCAGTGGGTGCGCGCACTGGAGATCTGGGTGACGAAGTCAACATCTACTCCGCGATTTCTGAGGATGGTGGCGCGCATTTCACCCACAACCTGGCGGGCATCGATAAGCAGCACATTCTTTCTTGCGCGCAGCGACACCTCTACAGACGTAGAAAGCAGTTCATTCATGAGAGCTCCTCGAGGATTCAGTAGCGGTACTGGCGCTGCCGGCGCATACCGCCACCGTGGCCCTCAGACTTGCCCTTTGCGACTTTCGGCCGGGCCTCGTTGATGTTCAGCGCGCGGCCGCCGAGCACGGTTCCGTTCAAGGCGGCAATGGCTTTTTCCGCCTCGCCGTCATTGGTCATTTCCACAAATGCGAACCCACGCGAGGCGCCGGTGTCACGGTCCTTGATGATAGTCACGGTCTGCACCGCGCCGTGAGGCTGGAAGAGCTGTTGTAACTGGTCTTCCGTCGCGCCGTGGTCGAGATTGCCGACGTAAATGTTCTTCATGACTTGCCCCTTCCACGATAGTGGATTCTCAAGTGCGCCAAGCGGGCCGCGCTGAGTCGAGCCTCTCAATCGCGAAGGCGTAAAGAGAAACTGGCCTATAGAGGTCTTCGAGGTTAAGCGGTGCAATGAGTATACGCGGTTTGGACTGGGTGGGAGTTTTTGTTTTAACACTTCGGTGCTATAATTTTCCTGCGTTCGATTGAAGCGTCCGCTAGCCAGTAATCCTTCCGAGAATTCCTGCCTTGCATCTTCGATTCAACTCAAGCGTAAATTCAACAAAGAAAGAATGTGAATACCAACATGGAACAAGGAACAGTTAAGTGGTTTAACGAAGCGAAAGGCTACGGCTTCATCAGCCGTCAAACCGGCGATGATGTATTTGTACATTTCAGCGCCATCCAGGCTGCGGGATTCCGCACCCTACAGGAAGGCCAGGCCGTACAGTTCGACGTGGTGAAGGGGCCGAAGGGCTGGCAAGCAGAGAACGTTCGCGCTTCGTAAGAACCGCACCGACTTTAGCTTCAAGGGCTGCCAACGATGAGTTGGCAGCCTTTTATCTTTGGGGGCTCAGGGTGCGCGCTTCGTGCTTATGCAGATGCTTACTTGGTTCGGGATGATACGCTTCCGGAGCTCTTGAGCTGCGCTTTGGAGCACAACCGCCGCAGCCGGCGGACGTTTTTCCGCATCTGGGTAAGCAGTTCTCGCTTGGAGCAGGCGCAAAGATTTTAGCTGCTCCAGGGAGTTTTTCGCCTGAAGGCATTGCATGCCTTGGTCGCCGAGCGCTACCTCTGCAATACTCAGGTGGCGCATTTCAGTCCGCGTAGGTTCTCTCTAGGATTGGCCGCAGCGCGGTGCGGATTTCTTCATCCATGCGCGAGTGCTCAGCGGTTTTGTTGGTGCGAGCCACGTACATGGTTAGATGCCGTCCCCAATAACGCGGAGGTGCGGAATGCCTTCGGTCTTGCGCTTCCGGCTAGCCTTGTCCACCGCTCGCTGCGTGCGGCTCTGAGCTGCATCCGCCATTAGCTGCCTGGAAGTATTCGCTAGCTGGGAAGATCTCTCCGAAAGTTCGCTCGAAGCCCTTGCCAGGCGCCTGACGCGCTGCTTGATGGTTTCCGAAACGGATCCTTTAGCCACGGCTTTCTGCTTTCTCGCAAAAGACCGTCGCCGGGCAGGCTGGAGGCAGTGATATGCGATACAACTCCGTCCATGCTACGCTTCATTTAGTGGCGCTAGCAAATCGCGTGTCAACCGTTCTCAACGCTTAATTCGCTTGCTTGAGAGAACGCGGACCAAAAGCTGCTTAGCTTCTTTCATCAGTTCGCGTGATCGCTGAACCGTCAACTCGCAGGTGCTGATCAGCTCGCGTGTCCGCCGCGTGCTTTCGGTCTCCCGTTGATCGAGGATGGGGGAATGCAGCGGATGTTTCGTCCCGTGGAGAGAACCGGCCATTAGGGGCCACTCTGGCGTGAGCGTACGCTCATTGCACCACTCTTGCAACGAGGCTACCGGTGCGCTCAAGCTTGGGTTATACTTCGCTGCCGACAGAGTAGCGGACCAACCCGCCCATAAAGCGCCAGGCCGCTCGCGCAACCCTGAACAGGCATAGCTTGTCTAGTCAACTAGCCATGTCTGCCCATCAGCCACCGGAGCCTTCGCCGGAGTTCCCGCAGCGTCAACTGGTATTGTGCATTGATGACCAGGAAGACGGTCTGCGCATCCGCAAACTGTTTCTGGAAACCATGGGCTACGAAGTGCTCACCGCGGCCAGCGGCCGGGCCGGTCTTGACCTCATGGCAGCACACCCCATCGATGCGGTAGTTCTCGATTACCGCATGCCGGAGATGGACGGCGAAGCCGTAGCGGCAGAGCTGCGGCGCATCCAGCCTGGACTGCCAATCGTGATGCTTTCCGGCTATGTTGCTGACATCCCCACCCGGGTGCGTGAACTGGTGAATGGCTTCGTCAGCAAAGGCAGTCCCCCCACGGAGCTGCTGAACGCGTTACAAAGTGCGCTGGGAGCTATGCCCAAAAAACCGGTTCGTCGATCGCCTTCAGCCATTGTGGAAAGCGCGGAAGAGCAACTTGAACGCTCGCGCGCCCTGGTTGCCAAAAACCGCGATCTGCTCCGGCGACTTGGCAGAAAAACCAGTTAAAAACCGCTCTTGTAGCAAGTCACCGACACTGCCCGGCCAGCCTAGCAACCGCATGTTGAGCGTAGAATGATGAAATTCCCTGCAAGTGATTGGGGGCGCTCTACGAGCAGAACTCGTCCCAATGCGAGCCCGGCACCCAGCTTACGGCTTAGCCCGAAGTTTGACGTTTTGGCCATTGGCGCCTCCGCCGGGGGTTTCCATGCGCTCGAAGAGGTGTTGCGCGGGTTCACCGGTGATTTTCCGTGCAGTGTGCTGGTGGTGCAGCATCTTGACCGCAAGCACAAGAGCGTAATTGCCGAACTGCTCAGCCGCAAGACCGCTATTCGCGTAAAGCTGGCGGAACACGGCGAGCGCATGTTACCGGGGGTGGTGTACATTGCGCCGCCCGACGAGCACCTGCTGGCCGGCCCGGGAAAGCTGCAACTGGCGCACTCACAACTGGTGAATTTTCTTCGGCCTTCGATCGACTTGCTGTTTGAATCGGTGGCCGGCACCTATGGGTCGCATGGCATCGGACTGGTATTGAGCGGCACCGGCAGAGATGGTTCTGCCGGCATTCGGGCCATCAAGCAGGCTGGCGGGGTTACGCTGGCTCAGGATCCGAAGCAATCGGAATTCAGTTCAATGCCGCAGGCCGCAGTGGCCACCGGGTGCGTAGACCTGATCTTGCCGCTGGAGGAACTTGGTCTCCGGCTGAGCAGCTTGTGTAATGGAACTGGTGGGCATGGATAACGTATCGATTGAGCACCTGCTCCAGCAGCTTGCTGATCAGCGTGCCCTCGACCTTCGCAGTTACAAGCGTTCTACCCTGGAACGCCGCATCAAGAAGCGGATGGGCCAAGTCGCGGTTCACGATTACTCCACCTATCTCGATTATGTCGGCGGCAACCCAGGCGAGCTCAACACCCTGCTCAACACCGTTCTGATCAACGTCACGGAGTTTTTTCGCGACGCCGCGGCCTGGGAGTATCTGGCTCAAAAAGTTCTTCCCGTTCTGTTGCGCGACAAGCAGCCGGGCCCGACCTTCCGGGTTTGGTGTGCCGGCTGCTCCAGCGGCGAAGAAGTTTATTCCCTGGGCATTCTTCTGGCCGAACACTTTGCCGGCAAAATAAGCGACTACGACGTCCGCATCTATGCTACGGATATCGACGAAGAGGCGCTGAACGTTGCCCGGCATGCCGAGTATCCCGCCGAAAAATTGCGGCGAATCCGTCCGGAGTGGCGGAACAAATATTTCCAGCCCAGCCGGACTCGTTTTCGGGTAAACCGGGAAATCCGCCGCATGGTGATTTTCGGCCGCAATAATCTGACCAATGACTCGCCGATCTCTCATGTAAACTTGCTCGTCTGCCGCAACGTCCTCATCTACTTTGCTCCAGAGGCACAAAGACAAGTACTGGCACGCTTGCATTATGCTTTAGAGAAAGAGGGCGTGGTTTTTTTCGGCAAAGCTGAATCTCAGCTCAGCAACTCACGCCTGTTCGTCCCCATTAGTCCACGCTGGCGCATTTTCCAGCGAGCCGAGCCCGGTGAAGAACGCCTGCCGCGCCACCATGAAAGCGAGGGCAAGATGAAGGCACGAGAACCGGTCAAGCACGAGGAAGTGGAGAACCTGCGGCTGCAGCAGCGCTACATGCTCGACAACCTGGGCTCGGGTGTAATCACACTCGACACCAAGGACGTCATCGCAGGCATTAATGAATTTGCCTTGGCCGCGTGGGGCTTTAAGGGCACGAACCTCGTCGGCAAGCGGCTGCAACAATCGGAACTTGGCCGCCGCTATCCCGAACTCGTGGAGAAACTGAAGAGCACTCGCAGCGGCAGTGAGGCCCACCTGCGCACCCAGATTCAACATGATTCCGAGGAGCGCGTGCTCTCGGTGGTGATCAAGCCCATGATGGCTAACGGCGACCGTAGAGGCACCTTCATCCACTGCGAAGACGTTACACCGCGGGAGAAGCTGCAGGCCACCATCGAGCAGCTTGAAACCACGGGCGAAGAACTGCAAGCCGCAAATGAGGAGCTCGAAACCACCAACGAAGAGCTGCAATCGACCAATGAGGAACTGGAAACCACCAACGAGGAGCTGCAATCCACTAACGAAGAGCTGGAGACCACCAACGAAGAGCTGCAGTCGCTGAACGAAGAGTTGGAGAACATGAACGAGGAATTGGGGGTGCGGACGCGGGAGCTTGACGCCCTGAACTTGCGCTACTCCGATACCTTAGAACGTATGCCCTGGCCGGTAATGGTGATTGGCTCTGATCTTAATGTTCAGTTCTGGAACTCGGCCGCGCAGCGCCTGTTCGAAATATCAGCAAAGTCGGTGGTGGGAGTGCCGCTCGGCCTGCTGCCTATCGACCGCGAGCTGCGCGATGTTCTGCTGCGCTGTGCCAGCAAGGTAGTGACTTCGCAAAAACCGGCGGCAGTGCGCGCCGACTCGCTCGCTGGGCAACGTTCCGGTACGACTGAGATACGCTTCGAGCCGCTTACTCGCGAAGGCTCGCCCAGTGGAGTCCTGGTCATGTTCGGCTCGCCTTCGGCAGCGCCAGCTAAAGCCGGGCGTGCTCCTGCATTTGCCAGCCGTTCAAGCCGCCCTAAGAGCCGCCCAAAGCGGCGCCGCGGAAGCCGCTCCCGGAAGAAGTAGCCTGCCTTCCCTCTGAATTGTCGTCCGAGGAGCAGGAATCTATAGTTGGTCCCGGCGGCACCGAACGCAGATCCCTCTCCCGCTTCGCGGAATCGGGACGACAATTTGCTAGGCGGCGGTGTTTTTAGCTTTTGGCGAGGAATCCGCCTGATTGACGGGTTCGCGTTTGTTGCTCGCGGCTACCCGGAGTCGGTGAGCACTCTGGCGGAAGCTGGCCATGAGGCGCTTTATGTTCTGGTCCAGCTCCTGCTCGGCGGCTTCCAGCCGTCCGAAGGTCATGTTCAACCTGCCTAGCAGGGCCGCCTGCTCCTGCCGTCTTTTCTTGGCAGTCGCGACGGCATTGTGTGTGTCCGCTTTGTAGACGGGAGCTCTTTGCTGCTGCTTGATCCAGGCATCAAGCTCCTGCTGCAGGGCAAAGATGACGTGGCTTTTCGCCGAGGGGCGGCGTACGGGAAGGCCGAACTGGCGTTCCCAGCGTTGCACGGTTCGCACACCCTTTCCCAAATAGGCGGCAATTTCCTTCCAGGAGCTGAGCGCGGCACTCATTCTGAGAAAGCGCCAGTTAACGACATGGCGCTTGATGGCATGCCCTATGATACCGCGAACCGGCCATAATAGTGTCTCTAATCGGAAGCTGCCGCTTGGACGTGCAGGGCGTTCAGCGGCGGCTTTCAGTTAAAAGCAGTCCCATTGGTCTCAGCAAGACGCAAGCGAGTTGTTGGGCCACAGTATGGTTGCGAATTGCGCTAATCCAGCCTGTAATACTCGCTTCAAGTATTGGTCTGAGGGAAAAATTTTCTCCTTCGGGCCCTCCCCCATTGAAGCGATGGCGGTCCTTCGAAATCAGGAGTGGTTTTGGCTATGCGCAGTTTGCAGCCAGGAATTTACTTTGCAATGCTCGCGAGAGCAGGGCGTAATGCCAGTCCCTGTGTCCCGCGGGCAGCGTGCACAGTGCGCCTGAAAGGAGTCACCCTCGATAGGGCGCCAACCCTCCTGAGCCTGGATCTCCCACCAGGCTCAGGATTTTTTGGGGGGTGGAACAGCTGTATTCTCTCGGCGGCACAAAGCCAAGTGCGATTGTCATCCTGAGCGAGGGCGCATGCCCGAGTCGAAGGATCCCTACCGTCTGTCCCAAAACCATCAAATTTAGGGGAATTCTCACGATGAACTCTGAACAGGCATTGGATTGATCTTGAGACCGCGTGTGGAAATGCCTTTCGGGAACACTCCAGGTACCGTTTCTAAACGGGGGTTCTTCGACTCGGCATCCGCCCTCGCTCAGAATGACAGACGAAAAGGGGGTTTGCGACAAGTAAACCTGACGCGAGCGCTTGCTTCCCGCTCTACACAACCGACCGCGGCGGCATTCTCACCGCTCACCCAATCCCTAACTCTTTCCATTTTTTGTCGACCAGCGCCTTGGTCTTCTCATCCATCAGGATTTCGTCTGGCCAGGGGCGGGTGAAGCCTTCGGCCGGCCACTTGCGGGTAGCGTCAATGCCCATTTTCGACCCGAAGTTTGGCAGCCGCGAGGAATGATCGAGGGAATCCACTGGCCCCAGCGTGAACTGTATGTCGCGCTCGGGGTCAATATGGTTCAGCGCCTTGAGTGTGACTTCGGCGAGGTCTTGCACGTTCACGTCTTCGTCTACGACCACGATAACTTTGGTGAACATCGCCTGGCCCAGTGACCAGATGGCGTTCATCACTTTGCGCGCTTGCCCGGGATACGACTTGCGGATGGAGACAATCATCAGGTTGTGAAAGATTCCCTCCACGGGCAGATTGATATCCACCAGCTCGGGAATAGTCACCCGCATCAGCGGCAGAAAAATGCGCTCAACCGCCTTACCCATCCAGCCATCTTCCATCGGCGGTTTGCCAACAATGGTAGTGGCATAGATCGGGTTCTTGCGATGAGTGATGCAGGTAACGTGAAACACCGGATAGTCATCTTCCAGCGAATAAAATCCGGTGTGGTCGCCGAATGGGCCCTCGGTGCGCAGCTCGTCGAGCTTCACGTAGCCTTCAAGCACGATCTCCGCATTGGCGGGAACTTCTAGATCTACAGTCTCGCATTTCACCAGTTCGACTGGACTCTGCCGCAGAAAACCCGCAATCAAGTATTCCTCAATATCGGGTGGGGCGGGCACAATCGCTGAAAAGGTGAGGGCCGGATCGGTCCCGATGGCAACCGCAACCTCCATCTTGCCGGCGGGCATGCCGCCTTCTGCTTTCATCGATCCCCCCGACGTGCGCGCCATCACGTCGACCGCGGCTGAGCTGTGGCCGGGATTGCCGGAAGCCGCCGCCCGTAAGGCCTGGCGATAGTGCTCAGCGCCTATCTTCTGCCGCTGCCAGTGCATGCCCGCCGTGCGCTCGTCATAGATTTGCATGCGATACATGCCGACATTGCGTTTGCCGGTTTTGGGATCGCGGGTGATCACGCACGGCAACGTGATAAAACGCCCGGCATCCTTTGGCCAGCACTTCAGAACGGGAAAATCAAGCAGTGAGAAATTATCGCGCTTAATGATTTCTTTGCACGGCCCGCTGGCAACGTTTTTTGGGAAAAATTTGCCCAGGTCCGCCAGCATGGGCAACATCTTGATCTTCTCCAGCAATCCCTGCGGCGACTTTACGTCCATGAACTGGTGAATGCGATTGGCAACTTCATCGAGCGACTCGACTTCGAGCGCCATGTTCATGCGCCGTTCGGAACCAAATTGATTGATGAGCACCTGAGCGCCGGTATGGCCTTTCACGTTTTCGAACAACAGTGCCGGGCCGCCGGGCGGCAAGTTTGCCAATGGACTGCCGGCGCGGCCGGCCTTGGAAACGCGGTCAGTGATTTCGGTGATCTCAAGAATGGGATCGACTTCCGTGCGAACTCGCTTCAGTTCGCCTGCGCGCTCAAGGGCGGCGATCCAGTCACGTAGGTCTCTATGAGCCAAGGTCTCTCTCAGGTTCGCTAGTGTCATTCCGAGCGGAGCGAGGAATCCCTACACGTGAGATTCTGGATTTGCCTGGGGAGGCTTCGCTCGGCATGACAACAGCATGCAGAACGCACGATTATAATGCCGGGTGCTAGCACCCAACCGTTCGGCGGCAGCTTACATCCAAAGCTCTAGTTCGAACTTGATGATCCCCACCCATAAAGGACCTGGCCATTCAATGACAGAGCTTCAGAACAAGGACAAAGAGAATATCCACGCGCTTTCCGTGCTTACCCTGACCCCTTCGCAGGTGAATGAGGTGCTTCCCCACCTTGCCAGCCTGAGCGAGGCTGAACGCGCAGATTTTCTTAAGCTGGCGGATTCGCACCACGTGGTGCTGCGGGCATTGGCGCCAGTGCAGAGTGCCACGCTCACCAACGGCCATTCGGAGTTGGGCACATGGGCGGCTTCGGCCATTGCCGCAGAGCATGAGCGCATCGCCAACGCTCTCGACTTCCTGCACCGGATCTGTAACGAACTCGAGGCTGCCGGCTGTCCCACAACGGTGATGAAGTCGCTCGACCATTGGCCCGATCTCGGCAATGATCTCGACCTTTACACCAGCGCTGACGAGCGCCGGCTGGTGCGGGTGATGATCAATAAGTTCGACGCGCACATCGAACCCCGTAGTTGGGGCGATCGTTTGGCGCACAAGTGGAACTTCGCCATCCCCGGATTGCGCGAGTCCGTGGAATTCCACGTGAAGCGGCTGGGCCAGACAGGCGAACACACCACGCTCGCGCAGCGGTTTATCTCGCGGCGCACCCAGAAGCAGCTCAACGGTTATACCTTCCTGGTGCCGGCACCGGAGGAGCGCATTGTGGTGGCGACCTTGCAGCGAATGTATCGCCACTTCTACTTCCGCGTGTGCGACATCGTGAACTCGGCGGCGCTGGTTGAATCCGGCACGCTGAATTACACCGAACTGCGCCAGGCAAGCGAGCAAGCCGGAATTTGGCCCGGCGTCGCCAGCTACCTGGTAATCGTTTCCGATTATGTGAAGCAGTATCGCGGCCAGGGACTGCCGCTGCCGGTAGGGGTGACATCAGCAGCGCGTTTTGGCGGCGAAAAAGTTTACGTGCGCGCTCGATTCATTCGCGTTCCCATCATGCCGCAGGGTGCGGACCTATACACCCGGCAGCTCACGCAGACAGCTCTCCGTGGCGACGTTGAAGGAGCTCTCAGGTTGAACCTGTTGCCGCCCCTCGCTTTGGCCGCGGCAGTGGCCTACAAGCTGACGGGTAGTGATAAGGGAGTGTGGTAACTGGAGCGGGAGACGGGGATCGAACCCGCGACATCGGGCTTGGGAAGCCCGCGTTCTACCGCTGAACTACTCCCGCTCAGCCGGTTAATTTAGAATACCACCCGCAGTGAGCCGAACCAACAAGGCAGCTTTGTCCCGCGGCAGCGGCTTACCTTTTGGACACGCCGGAGCCACAATTTCCGCATCTTAGTGCAAGATGTTTTCAACCACATGTTGAGAGGCAGGTTGATGCCATCAAGACTGCATCAGACTTTGCTGTTCGCCAAGACGTTCTTTAAGCATCCCGCCATGCTGGGCTCGCTTATCCCGAGCTCCTCATATTTGAGCAACCATCTATTGCAGCAGATTGACTGGCGTGAAGTGCGCGTGGTGGTGGAATACGGACCAGGCGTCGGCACATTGACCTGGGAAATCCTAAAGCGCATGCGGCCCGAGGCTACCCTGGTTGCGATCGAGACCCAACCTGATTTTGTGACTTACCTGCGCGAGGCTTTTCCGGATCCACGGTTGCGCATCGTACACGGTTCGGCCGCGGACATTGGGAAAGTATTCGAACAACTCGAGCTCGACAGCGCCGATTGCATTATCTCCGGAATTCCATATACGACCCTCGACCGCGAAGTTCGCGATCGTATTCTGCGCGAATCCTGGCGCGTGCTACGTCCCAATGGCGCGTTCCTTGTATACCAGTTCACCGGTGCGGTACTTCCCTATCTCCGCCAAGTCTTTGGCCGGGTACACCAGGAATATGAGCCGCGCAATATACTGCCGGCGCGTATTTTTTACTGCGTGCGCAGCTAGCAGCACCACACTCCTCATCTGAATTTGACCCGAAATATGCACTCCTTTTCACTTGCAGTCACCCGATGCGAGTGCCAATTGTTGTAGCCACTCAGGTTGGCGTGTGAACCGGCTGGACTCTAACCTGCTCGCTACCAAATTCGGTATGTCCAACTGGACACATCCGGTGGCGCCAATTGTCGCGTACGTGATTGTGAAACTCTGGCCAGAGTTCCTGCATCTATTTGAGGGAGTCCGAAAAGGCTCAAGGCAGAACCATTGGGTTGTGGGCGACCCGTACCAAGGGGTGTGGTAGCGATGATCTCCTATATTGTTGACCTTCTGTTCGGGTGCTGGCACCGGAATTATAGTTTTCCAATTACCAGCAAACCTGGACATAGACGTTCCGAGGCCGCGTTGGTGACCGGCACTTATGTGGTGTGTCTCGATTGCGGCAGAGAGTTTCCGTACGACTGGCGCCAAATGAAAGTTGTCTCGGCTAGCGGCAGTGCGCGGCCACGGTTGGCTGAAGCGGAACAGGCGCGCGCGGCCTGAGGGCTAACTCGAACTCGTAAGTATCCGCAGGGCAGAGCAAAGCGGCCAGGAGGTAATCCTCGGCCGTTTTTCTATTTGAATCCGGGTCAGGGCTGGCGCAAATTGCGGGTATAATGACGCCACCCCGGGAGAACTGAGCCTAGCTGCATTGAGCGAAGTACATCCCAGCCTGCGTCAAATAGCTGTCTTGCAGGAATCCACGGAGATGATTCTCTCCAGCATGGATGTGGATTCCGTTCTTCATCAAATTCTTCTGATCGTTCGCAACTACTTCGGCACAACCAATTGCGCGGTGTTCCTGGTGGATGCTTCCACCCAGGAGCTCTACCGGCGTGCCGCCATCGGTTATGACGATTCCGCTCCGGAGCGCCGCTATCGGATCGGCCGAGACGGCGTGATTGGCTGGGCGGGCCACAGCAAGGCTCCCATGTACGTTCCCAATGTGCGCAGCGAGCCCCGCTACATCCCCGCCGATCCCAAGATTCAGAGCGAGATTGCGCTGCCGCTGGTGGTGCGCGAGGAAATCATTGGCGTGCTCGATATCGAGAGCGACAAGCCCGATTATTTTTCGCCCGAGATGATCAGCTTGTTGTCGCTTTTTGCCGGGCAGGCTGCGGTAGCATTGGAAAACGCACGGCTGTATTCGACTGAACGGCGCCGGATGCGCCAAATAGAGCTCATCAATCTGATTGCCCGTTCCGCCACCGCGGCCAGCGACGTTGAACAGTTACTGAGCACGCTGGCTGACTTGATCAACGATACCTTCGAGGGAGTCGATGTCTGCATCCTGCTCCGCGAAGCCGAAGGCAACCTGAAACTTCGTGCGCACGCCGGCATGCGGCAGGAGCTGCCCGAGAGCTTTGCCGCGTCGGAGCACACGGGAGTGGTCGCGCAAGCCTTTAGCGAGCGCATGAACGTGGTAATCAACGACCTGCCGCAGCGCAAGGACTGGCCCGCGTTCCTGCCGGGCGCAGGCTCGGAGCTTTGTGTTCCTCTGGTCTCATTCGGTGAAACCTTGGGGGCACTGGTGATCTCGCATCCAGCGCAACAGTTCTTCAGCACCGATGATCGCGCTATTGCGCAGGCTGCCGCCGATGTGTGCGCCACGGCCATTCGCAATGTGCAGCTTGCCGAAGAGCTACGGCGGGTCTCCAATACCGATTCGCTGACCGGGGTGTTCAACCAGCGCTACTTTCATGTCCTGGTGGCTCAGGAAGCTCACCGGTCCCGCCGATACCACAAGCAATTCTCACTGCTGATGGTGGAACTAAAGGACTTCCAGGAGCTCAACTCTACCTACGGCTTCGATCGCGGTGACCAGGTACTGCGTGAGCTGGGGGATTGGCTGAAGGGCCAACTGCGTTCGGTAGATGGCGTTTGCCGCTACGGGATGGATCGGTTTGTAATGGTGCTTCCCGAGACCACCGCGGAACGGGTGGCGACGGTTATCGGCAAGGTTCAGGAGAAGATTTCACGTCTGCGCAGCACCCCTTCCGGAGTGCCGCTCTCAGCGCGCTACGCTATGGTGTGCTATCCTCAGGACGGCGTTACAGAAGTTGAACTGGTGCGCAATCTGCTGACCCGCATCGCTCCTCCCCGCAGCGGCGCCGCCAACGCATAGGCACAGTAGCCAACTCACAGGCCGTGCCGGGGAGTCTTAACTCAATATGAGAGCGCTAGCATCTGTTATCCGGCCGTCAAGCCTCGCCGTGCTGGGACGGCATTGGCTTACCATTATCCTGGGCATCGCTTTTTTGTTCAGTACGTTCCTCACCATCGAGCAGAACCGCATCATCACGGCGCAACGAGCGCTGATCCAGTCGCTCTACTTCGATAGTGCTTCACTCATCGCACTGAAGATGAAGCTGGCGCGGGAACAGCGCAAATAATTCGAGACCTGTTCGAGCAATAAAAAAGGGGCGCTTATGCGCCCCTTTGATTTTCCATTCCAGTTAGTTCGATTGGTCGTCGCGGCGCTTCAAGGTCGGACGGTCATCGTCGTCTTTGTCTTTCTTATCGCCAGTCTTGGTGCTATCGGCGGTGCTGCGCCGCAGGCTGGGTTTCCCGCTCTCTTTTTCATCGGTTACTTTCCGGCGGTTCTCGATGGCTGCAAGCCGGGTCTTCACGTCGTCGAACTCTGAAGTGCTCACAATGTACTGTTCGCGAGGCGGAAGAATGCTCGAAATCTCCTTCTGCGAGTGCTCAATGCGGTCGGGCGTCTGCGGATGGCTGGAGAAAACTTTAGCCATCGACCCCGGCTTCTTCTTTTCCTGCGCCTGGACTTTTTCGAAGAAGGAGATAAAAGCCTGCGGGTCGTAGCCCGTCTTGTACATGTACTGCAACCCCAGATAGTCGGCCTCAGTTTCAAAACCGCGGGAGAACTTCATGAAGGTTGCGGGCAGGGCCAAGCTGGTTATGGCGCGGGCCGCATATCCCACCCCACCGCCCACAAAGATCAGCGGCAATGAGGCGAAATTCGCCCACTGGCTACGGGTTACTTGGCGGGTAGCATGCCGTGCCGCGACGTGCGCTATCTCGTGCGCCATCACGCCGGCCAACTCAGCTTCCTCATCCGCGGCCAGAATCAGGCCAGAGTTAACGTAGAAAAAGCCGCCCGGCAAGGCGAAGGCGTTGATGGTGTCGTCGTCCACTACTTTGATGGTGAATGGGACTTTGGCATCGGAGTTCCGAACCAGGTTCTGGCCAACACGATTCACGTACTCGTTGACTACGGGATCGTTCACCAGCTTCACGCTGGATTCGATCATCTGGGCGTACTCTTTGCCCATGGCAATTTCGCGCTCGAGCGAGTACCAGTTGCCGAGACCACGGCCACCGATGTTGCGATTTCCAATGGCATCCACGTCAGACTTGCCGCCGTCGTGCTTGTAGTCCTTATTCTTTTCGTCCTGCTTATCAGAGTTGTCAGCGGCTGGCGCACTGGAGTCACTGTTAGTGGGTGCCTGGGGGCTTGCCGCCGGCGCCGTGGTCGACGGAGTGGAAGGCTGCTGCTGCGACTGTTGCTGTGCGAAGGCTGGCACCATTAGGGCCAGCGCCGTTGCCAGCACCAGTAAAGTCTTGCCAATTTGAACGTTGAGATAGCTGGAACTACGAGAGGTCATTTTTACTCTCCTGCGCCACTGCCAATGCTTTGGGGCTAAGGACGACAGAATTGGGGGAATCTCAATTATATCCTCTTCCCATAGACCCGTCGTCTTCCAAATAGATGTGTCCCTGCTTGCTTTAGACGCAAATTGGCACGACCGAGGCTACCCAGAAGCTCTGCTCTTTTGGGCTAAATTGCAGTGGCCCGGGAGGGCCGACCAGTTGGCGCCTTCAAGATCTCAATACGCTGGGCCCGCCATTCGCCGGATTCATCCTGCTCAGCGGTAACTCGGACTTCCGCCCCCTCCACCAAGGCATTGGCGGGAACCTTTTCGCGTTGCTGGGAGGGTACCCCGTCGGCGTACACAACTGCTGCATTTTCAATAGCTACCCGCCGCAACAGCTTGTTTCGGCCTTGAACGTAAAGCCATCCCTGGTGCTCTTTGCCCGGGGGCGGCTCAATGATCTTCCCTCGAAAGGTGCCCGGAGTGCCGGCCCAAAGCGGGCAGACGGTTAGCCAGACCAGCAGCGAAATCACCGTAACGACTTTGGCCTTCAAGGGCAAGAATCCAAACTCGAAAACTTGGATGCGCAGAATCCCGGACGTGAGTTACCGGCGTTCTCGCCTAATCGTAGTACTCCAAGCCAAGGTGGGTAATAAGCTTTTCGCCCATCAGGTGGCGCAGCGTGTTCTTCAGCTTCATCGACTGGATAAACAGATCGTGCTCAGGATAGAGCCCGGGCGCGGTCATGGGGGACTTAAAGAAAAAGCTCAGCCACTCCTGGATTCCCAGGTTGCGCAACGCCGAGCGCTGGGCAAGATCGAGGAATAGGACCAAGTCGAGCACGATGGGCGCCGCCAGGATGGAGTCACGACAAAGAAAATCCACCTTGATCTGCATGGGATACCCCAGCCAGCCGAAGATATCGATGTTGTCCCAGCCTTCTTTGTTATCGCCGCGCGGCGGGTAATAGTTGATGCGCACCTTGTGATAGAAGTTCTTGTAGAGCTCCGGATAAAGTTCGGGCTGCAAAATCTGCTCGAGCACTGAAAGCTTCGACTCTTCCTTGGTCTTGAACGAGGCCGGATCGTCGAGCACCTCGCCGTCGCGATTCCCCAGGATGTTGGTGGAAAACCATCCGTGCAAGCCCAGCATGCGCGCCTTCAGCCCGGGCGCAAGCACAGTCTTCATCAGTGTTTGACCGGTTTTGAAGTCCTTGCCGCAAATGGGCGCTGAATTCTTGCGTGCCAGTTCGTGCATCACCGGAATATCTACGGTCAGGTTGGGAGCGCCGTTGGCGAACGGTATTCCTTCCGACAGAGCCGCATAGGCGTAGATCATCGAGGGCGCAATGTTTTCGTCGTTGCTCATCAGCCCGCGCTCGAATGCCTTTAGCGAGGCATGCACTGCTTCAGGTTGCAGGAAGATTTCCGTAGAGCCACACCAGATCATTACCAGGCGGTCTGCTCCCGAGCTTTTCTTGAAATCGCGAATGTCCTGCCGCAGTTGCTCCGCAAGCTCCATCTTGTTTCTGCCGCGCTTTACATTCTTGCCATCGAGCTTGCGCACATAGTTGCGGTCAAAAACTGCTGGACGCGGCTTGATGGAGGTGAGAAACGGCTTCACCCGGTCAAGCAATTCGCGCTCCAGAACGCCTGCCTTGACGGCGGCGGCATACATGTCGTCCTCGAAAATGTCCCAGCCGGTGAATACCAGGCGGTCCAGCGAGGCCAAAGGAACGAAGTCGTTGACGCGCGGCGAGCGATTATCCGTCCGCTTTCCGAGGCGAATGGTTCCCAGTTGCGTGACTGAGCCGATGGGGAGCGCATATCCGCGGCGCACCGCTTCAACTCCCGCCACAAACGTCGTAGCGACCGCGCCCATGCCGGGCATCATGATGCCGAGTTTGCCGCGAGCGGGCTCAATCTTGCCCGGCCTCAACGTCACTTCTTTTGCGCTACGCGCTGCACTCTTCGCCTTTGCGGCCATCCACGCTCCCAGTTGTTGGTTGGATATCGGCGCCGAACACGGCGCAACGACACTGTGCGGAAACTCGTTATCTTCTCGTATCAGGCAGCGATTTGCAAATTCGCGAACTGCAGGGTACGCGTGGTACAAACTTCAAGCAAATGCCAGACAGAATTGCGGTCGTCACCGGCGCCTCCAGCGGCATCGGCCTGCTTACTTCGCTCGAGCTAGCGCGCGCTGGTTTTCATGTTGTGGCCACCATGCGCGATTTGGGCCGCCGCTCGCGGCTGGAACAGGCGGGCGCGTCGGAAGGAGTCGGGCAAAACCTTGAAATCCGCGAACTCGACATTACGCTAACCGAAACCATCGAACCGCTAGTGGGGCAGATTGCTCGCGCCTACGGACGAATCGACGTGCTTGTGAACAATGCCGGTTTCGCCATGAGCGGATTTGCAGAAGACATAGACCTTCGCGAGCTGCGCCGGCAACTAGATACCAACTTCTTTGGCCATGTTGCCATGACTCAGGCGGTGTTGCCGCTCATGCGCAGCCAGCATGCCGGACACATCATTATGGTTTCGTCCATCAGCGGGCGCCTCGGCCAAGCCGTCATCAGTAGCTACGCGGCGTCAAAATTTGCGCTGGAGGGCTGGGCGGAATCGCTGCGGCTGGAGACTCACTCGTTGGGCATCCGCGTGGTGCTGGTCGAGCCCGGCGCTTTCAGGACCGACATCTGGGACCGAAACGCGGTTCTTGCTGAACGGGCCTCGCGTCCTGATTCGCCCAATCGTGAACGAGCAGCCAAATTTCGGGATTTCGTGCAGAAGAACGTTCCTAAAGCAGACGCGCGCCAAGTCGCTCGGCTGATTACTCGCATTGCGCAAGATCCCCATCCAAAGCTGCGCTACATCATCGGGCGCGATGCGCGAATTCAACTGTGGCTGCGCAGGCTATTGCCGTGGAAGCGATACGAGAAGTTGATCACCCGTGCGATAGGGATTGGCTAGCGCAGCTCTTCCATCACTTCTTCCAGCACTTCCCTGCCGGGGCGGACGCGATCCTGCGGCAACGTGGCCAGCGGCTGCTCCACCAGGTTCAACAGGTCGATGAAGCTGGGCTTGCTGGTATCGATGTAGAAGATGCCGGTCAGCACTTCGCCGCGCTCGTGCGACTCGGTCAGGGTGCGCACGGCGTTCACCCGGTTAGTGGGATCGTAATCCTCGTGCAGCTTGCGCAGGCGCAGGTGCGAGCCATCGTGCATGGCGACATCGATGGTGGAGCCGGGATCGTACTCTACGTCAATGTTTTCGAAATGCGGCACGAAGTTTATGTCGTGCAGCGGCTCTTCGTGGTCTTTTACGTATTTGTACGACTTGGTGGAGCCTTCGTGGTCGTTGAAGGTCACGCACGGGGAAATAATATCGAGCATCACCGTGCCGCGATGCGCCAATGCGGCTTTCAACATAGCGGTTAGTTGACGCTTGTCGCCGGAGAAAGAGCGGCCGACAAATGTCGCGCCCGCCTGCATGGCCAGCGTACAGGTATCAAGCGCCGGCAGGTCGTTGATCACACCGGTCTTGAGCTTGGACCCGAAATCGGCAGTCGCGGAAAACTGCCCCTTAGTCAGACCGTAAACGCCATTGTCTTCGATTATGTAAATCACCGGCAAATTGCGCCGCATGAGGTGAATGAACTGCCCGATGCCGATGGAGGCAGTATCGCCGTCACCGCTGATGCCCAGCGCACGATTCAGGTGGTTGCCCAGCATGGCGCCGGTGGCGACGGCCGGCATGCGTCCGTGCACCGCATTGAAGCTGTGAGAGCGGGCCATGAAGTAAGCCGGGCTCTTGGAAGAGCAGCCGATACCAGAAAGCTTGATCAAGCTTTCCGGCTTCACACCCATGTCGAACATGGCGTCAATGATGCGCTCGGAGATGACGTTATGACCGCAGCCGGCGCAAAGCGTGGTCTTGCCGCCCTTGTAATCGACAACGCTCAAGCCCAGCAGATTTGATTTCTGCGGCGGCGAACTGGGAGTGCTGGACACGATTAGCGTCCCTCCTGGGAAATAATGTCGTCGGTAACCGAGCGCGCGTCAATGGGCAAACCGTTATAGTGGCGCACGCTGCGCAGCTTCTGCACCTGCTTGGGATCGATATCGAGTTTCAGCAGGTCGCGCATCTGCGCGTCGCGGTTCTGCTCCACCACGTACACGCGATCGTGCCGTTCAATAAACTGATGCACCTCCGGCGTAAAGGGAAACGCTCGCAGCCGCAGATAGTCGGCCTCCACCTGGTACTCCTTGCGAAGCTGGTCGCGGCTCTCGACGA
>Ga0070697_100000793_pt1 | contig 23700 bp, 24 predicted proteins | sample KBSK1501metaG_FD_65475 | JGI IMG/M metagenome (GOLD analysis project Ga0070697, IMG submission 65475) | Corn, switchgrass and miscanthus rhizosphere microbial communities from Kellogg Biological Station, Michigan, USA - KBS K1-50-1 metaG | ecosystem: Host-associated > Plants > Roots >... | reverse complement strand
TTCACCACCGCGCTGGCCGGGGAACTGGCCGGGACCGGCGTGCGGGTCCAGGTGTGCTGCCCCGGACCAGTCGCCACCGAGTTCTTCCACGGCACCGGCATCGACCCTGCCCGGCTGCCAATCACCCCGATGAACCCCGGCGACGTGGTCACCGCCTCCCTGGCCGCGCTGGACCTCGGCGAAACGGTCTGCCTCCCCGGCCTGGGCGACACCGCTGCCGTCGAGCAGTACCACACCGCCGCGCGACAGCTCCTGCAGGCCAATGGGCAGGACCTTGCCAGCCGGTACCAGACCACGGCCGTCCCGGAAACCCGTTGCTGAACCCGGCCCGCCGCCACCGGCATCCCATGACCGAGTCATCCCCCGGCCGGGAAGTCCCGGCCCAGTCATTCCCAGCTCATCGAAAGGACGACAATGTGATGGCTATCACGGCCGCGGAGAAGGTGCTGATCGCCGGCGGGGTTCTGAATCTGGCCTACGGGGTGCTGCTGGGCTATCCCATCGTGGTGATTCGCGCGAAAGGCGCGCCTGCAACCCCGAGGTACCTGATGGCGGCGCACGTCGGCGCGCTGCTGCAGGCCGCGGTGCTGCTCGGCCTGGTGTGGGCGGCTCGGCTGTCCACGCTGGGCCCGGGCTGGCAGGACGCGGCCGCCTGGCTGGTCGTGGTCTCCTCCGCGCTGATCGCCGCGAAGGACACCGTGAACTGGCTCACCGGCGTGAAGGACGAGTTCAGTGAAAAGGCCAAGACCGCGCCGCTAGCTGCGCTCGCCGCACCGGCGGAGACAATTGGCATCGGCATCTTCGTCGTCGGCGTCGTCACAGCGCTGTGACGCCGTTGCCAACACCGCCGGGGCAGCCACGCGCCCATAGGCATGACCGAGTGCCGTAAGCTGCGCCGATCACCCGGATCTGCGCGTGGGATGGGTCACGCTGTCACGCTGCAGCCGGCGCGCAGACCGGCGGCTCTCGCGTGCCGTATCCCTCCACCCCTCAGCCGCTCGCCGGGTGGGCGGGCAGTGGTTCCCCGCATGTCGGGCGGTCGGCGGGGTAATGGCTGGCCTGGGTCAGGTTCCCGGCTCCGGGGCCAGCACCTGCGCTTCGAGGTCGGCGATGCGCTTGTCGAGGAAGCGGTTGTTGGAGCGGGCGGCCTGCAGCCGTTCTTCCAGGGTGCGCTGTCCGGCGGTGAGGTCGCGGATGCGCTGCTTGAGCGTGGCGTTCTCGGCGCTGAGCCGGCTGGTGGCATCGCTGTCGCGCTCGTGCTCGATGTCGCGGAGCTGGCCGAGCAGTTCGCCGATGCGGGTGCGCTGGGCGCGGATCTCGGCGTGCGCGGCCTTGAGGGCCTGCTCGGCGTTCAGCGCCCGCTGCTGCCAGGACGCCTCCGCCTCGGCGTCACGGGTTGCGGTGTCGTGCTGTCGCTGGCTGCCGGCTCGGGTGATGGCGGCAGTGACCAGGTCTCGAGCGGCGGGATTGTCGTAAGGGAAAGTGCGGGAGACCCCGGCGCGGGCGGCGATCGCCGGGTAGGTGACCGGGAGCCTGCGCCGTTGGAGCTGGGCGATGGCGTAGGCGACACCGCCCAGTTTCTCCTCGGTGCGCTTGCGCCGGGCCTGGTTGGCCGCTGCGGTCTGTGACAGTGCGGCACTCATTCAGCTGCCTGCTCTAGCTGGTCGCTGCTGGCGGCGGCGAGATCGGCGGCGCGGAAGGACAGGTTCCACAGCCGGTGGTAATAGTCCTGGGGGCGGCGCAGGTCCAGGGCGAGGGCCTGGTCGAGCAGGCCGAGCCCGGCGAGGGCTTTTTCCAGCCCATCGATGGCCTGGGCGGTGGGCGCGAAGACCTGATGCAGGTAGTCAGCGGTGGCGTCGTCGGGGGCGCGTTCGGCGATGGAGGCCCACTGCTCGCGTTTGCGCCGCCAGTACAGCAGGTCCGCGCCGGACAGCACGAATTTGTCGCAGGAGTGGCAGTTCAGGTTCCACGGGCAGGCGCCGCCGCTGACGACGGGCTGGTAGGTGCAGAACCCGCCTTCGGTGGGGGTGCTGGCCCGGCTCAGGTTGATCATCAGGGCCTCGGCCTGGCTCCGGTCCATCGGGATGGCCGGGGCTGAGAGCAGCTCACCGGGGTTGGCGGCGGCGGGGCCGGCGACCCAGATGTGCTGCAGGATGTCCTCGATCTCGCTGGTGGCGACCTTGGCGTAGTGCTCGGTCATGCGGATCGAGACGTGGCCGAGGTAGCGGCGGATGTGGTGCAGCCCGGCACCGTGGGCCAGCAGCTGGGTGGCCAGGGCGGGCCTGGTGGGCGACGCAGCTGGCGCCCAGGTCGAGTTGGTCCACCCACTGGCGGAACCGGCTCTGGAAGGTGTGGTAGCTGACCGCCCGGGTGCCGTGCAGGTTGCGGACGGGGGAGGGGAACAGGGCCAGCCGGGCGCGTTCGGCGGGATCTGGGGGGCGGCCGTGATGGTGCTCGAACCGGTCCAGCGTCGTGCGCTGCCGTTCGGTGATCCGCTGGTAGATGTATTCGGGGATGCGGATCGCGTCGTCGAGGTTGCCGACCTTGGTCTGGTCGTGCCACAGCAGCGGCAGCCCGCCATAACGGCCCACGCAGTCCAGCCGCAGGCCGATGACCTCGCTGGAGCGCCGCCCGGTCGCGACGATCGTTTCCCAGACGTCGCGGATGCCGCGGTCGAACCGGTCGAAGGTGGCGGCGAGCCAGGCCAGGTTGTCCGGGTCGGCTAGGGCGCGGGCGATCTCGTCGGTGAACGGGTGGCGGGTGCGCTGGGTCATCGGGCCGCCGTGCGGCAGCGCGACGATGAATCCGCGGTCCAGCCCGATCCGGTCGGCATCACCGGTGTCCAGGGCGTGCCGCGCGATCTTGCGGACGTAGTTCAGGATCGTGTTCCGGGAGCTGTCGGTGATGATCGAGGGGTTGCCGTCTGCGCGGGACAGGCCCAGGGCGGGCAGGGTGCTGCTGGCGCGGTGGCGCAGGTCGGCGGCGAATGCGTACGCATCATCCTCGCCCAGCAGCGCCGGGTCGTGCCCGCCGCCGGGCGCGCGTGCCTCCAGGAATCCGCTGAGGGCGATGCAGGCCCGCCGCACGTTGCGATACGAGCCACGGCTGCGGGGCGCCTGGGGTGAGCGCAGCTGGGCGGCGGTATAGTCCCACAGCAGGTCACGTAGCCACCGCTGCGACACCTCGGTCAGGTCGAACCGGCTCCGCCGGATGGTGAAATCTGCCCCGAAGTGGCCGAACTCCAGATAGCCCGCCTCGCGGGTCTCGGCGGGCGTCAGGTAGACCAGCCGCAGCGCGGCGAGTATCTCGGTGACGGCGTTGCGCACGGTGTGATCGAACCGGCTGGTGTCCAGGTCGGCCAGGCAGTTCAGGCCGCGGCAGGCGTTCGCGATGGCCTGCACCCAGCCCAGGGACCATCCGGCATGCTCGGCGGTCTGTGCGTGGGCGTGCAGGCCCCACTGGATCTCGGCCCTGACCAGGGGCGCCAGCCCGCGCAGGTTGACGGTCCCGGGGCGCGGCAGCGGCAGCGCCGACTGGCACCAGCGGCCGAACCCGGTCTCGTTGTCGTAGCTGACCGGGACAGCCTGGCCTGCTTGCTCGAACCGGCCGAACCATACGTCGGGCAGCCTGGCCCCGCCCGGGCTCCCCTGGAAGCGGTAGGCCGACTCGTGCCCGTGACACAGGCCCAGCGGTGAATAGGCCAGTTCGGGGCAGACAGCGACGCGGCAGCCGCCGTAGCTGTCATAGGGAGCCTGCGCGGCCAGCCACTCCGCAAAGCCGGGGGTTCCGGTTTTCCGGCGCGCTTTCTTCCACCGCAGCTGATGGCGGGCACACAGCAGGCTCCGGCCGCGTATCGCCGGGCGGTGCCCGCAGATCCGGCACGGCTCGGGGACCCGCGCGTACGTCAGGGCCAGCGGTGCGGCATCGCGCATCCACGCCGCCCGGTCCGCACCGGCCAGGCACGCCTCGCGGCACTGGGCCTCGTGCCCGGCGCACAGCATCTTGTTCTCGCGGCGGGGCCGTTCGCATCCGGTGATCCGGCAGCCCCACCAGAAGACCGGATGATCGCGGGGGAACGCGATGATGTCGCCGCGCAGCAGCGGATCGAATCCTGGCCCGCCGATCAGCGCCGACAGCAACTCCAGCCGGTCCCGCCGTTGCCGGCCGTCCCCGCCGCCCGGCATCGGCACTGGGAGCGGGACCGTGGCCGTCACGGGTGCTCACCCCACACCTGCCGCAACGCGGCGTCGAAGACCGGGTCGTGGACGTCGGCATGACCGTAGGTCTCATCCACCACGGTCACCGAGGCCCAGCCCCCGGCATCACGGGCGACCAGCAGGTTACCGCCGGAGGCATCCAGCACAGCGGAGGCAAACGAATGACGGAACGCATGGGGCGGATACGCCCCAGCCCGGCCCGGTTCCCGGCGCGGCGCAGCATGCCGCGGGCCGCCGCCGGAGCCCACGGCTGCCCGTGGCCTGGCCCGTCGAGCTGGACCAGCAGCATCCCGTGCCCGGCGTGCCGCGGGTACTCGCCGGTCATGTACTCGAAGTAGGCGTGGACCATCGCCGGGCTGGCCCGCCGGATCAGGCCGCCGCGGATCACCCCGTCCTCCAGGCTCCACGGGTACTTCGTCTTGGCCCGCGCCCGGTTGGCATTGCCGTCCCGGTGGCACACGTGCACATGCGCAGACCGGCAGTCCCTGCACCTCGCGTTCTCGTGCAGGTGCAGGTCGGCCAGGTGCAGGCCGCACAACTCGCCGATCCGGAAGCCCCCATCGGCCAGCCAGGTCACCACGAGCCGGTCCCGCGCGGTCGTGACGACCTGGGCCAGCTCGTCCCGGGCACCGTCGGGCAGCATCTTCGGGTGGCGGCGCCGGACCCGGCGTGGCGCCAGCGGATTGGCGGGCATCTCCCGCCGCAGGTGGCCCAGCAGCGCCCGGTCCCGGTCGGCCCGGGACGGCAGCCTGGTCCGCGCCAGCTGCTCACCCAGCTCCCGGTTGATCCCCAGCGCGGACAAGTGCAGATAGAACCCCTTCAGGCAGGAGGCCGCCGCCGACAGCGTGTCCTGCCCGTACGGGCGCTTACCCACCCGCCACGGCTCACCCAGCGGCATCGCCACCTTCGCGCCGACGATCCCCATATACCGCTGCAAGTCCCGCAGCGTCACCGAGTCGGCCGGCAGGCACTCCCGCTCCAGCCAGCGAAGGTGATCAACCAGCAGGTAAGCGTAGGTCCGCTGTGTCCCCGACCCCTCATGCGCCCGGAGAAACCGGTCGGCCTGCTCGTGCACCCTCCCCTCCGGCCACACGATCGTGAACGAACGGCCCCGTTTGCCGTCTATCTGCTGGACCCGCAGGTCCCCGGTGACAAGCCCCTGCCCCATGAATCCCCCCGGCTCCACGGACGTGACGTACACCCCAGATATGAAAGGGTAACCAGCCAGGCACGCTCAGCGTGAGAGGCTCGCCGGACGTTCCGGACACCCGGCGGGCCGGTGAGAAAAGGCCAGCTGGACGTCAACTGGGACAGCGGAAGCACCCTGGCCATGCTCCTGAACGACGGAGACCGGGTCGGCCTGATCACCCCCGCCCCCGGCGCCGGGACCGGGGAAGCCGGGAAGGAGCCGGGCCGGTGAGCGCCTCTTCCCCGCAGCCCGCAGCCCTGGAGGCCGCGCTGCGCAAGGCCGGGGACCTCGGCCGCCGGCACGGCCGGGCAGCGGTGTACTGGCAGGTCGGCGACAGCGGCACCATGGCCGCCCGGGAGTTCTACCAGGAGCTGCTGCGCGGCATCGCCAGCGCCGACCCCGCGATCACGGGCCTGTACGAGGTCCCCGACCTGACCGCCCGCTGGGACTACGAGCGCGTCAGCCTGGCCGCCGACCTCGGCCTGGCCGTCGGCGACCCGGCCCTGGACGAGGCCGCCGAGGCGTTCCTGGGCGCCGCCCGCGAGGAGTTCTGGCTGGAGGCCGCCCGGCTGGCCCGCCGCCGCCTGGCACCCGGGGACGCGGACGAGGACGGCACCGAGCCGGAAAACCCCGGGGACGGCGAGGCCGCCCCGGACTGGCGGCAGGACATCTCCGACCCCGCCACCGGCCTGAGCAGGCTGCTGTCCGAGCGGTGCGGGACCTGCATCCTGCGGCCCGGCGACCCCATGTACCTCGGCCCCGAGCGGACCGCCGCGTTCATCCGGCAGGTCCTCGACGCCGGCTCTTACGTCGTGTGCCATAAAACGCTGACGTACGGCGACTTCCCCGACTACGGGCCGGCGATCTGCCGAGGGTTCTTCGACTCCTACCGTGACCGGAGCCGCGTCCTGCTGATCTTGCAGACGGGCCGCCGCCTGACCGAGGTCCCGCCCCTGCTCGTCGCCAAGGCGGAGGAACTCGGCCGCGGCGCGGGCAAGGCCGCCGCCAGCTGGGTGTCCGGCGGGAACACGCCCGAGGAAGAGTACCAGCGGGTGCTGCGCGGCATCGAAGAGGGCGACCCCGCCGTCCTCGGCGCGACCGAGCCGCCCGCTATCGGCCCCGGGGCCGGGTACTACCAGGACGACCTCGCCCGCGACCTCGGCATCGAGCCCGGCGACCGCGCGCTGCCCCGGGCCGTGTCCGCCTACGCCGGCGCCTTCACCGACGCCTTCTGGCAGGAAACCGAGCGGGCCGCCCGCGACCACGCCGGCTAGAACCAGGCACGGCCTCAATCACGAGACCCGGTGAAAAGCAGTGCCCGGCAAAAAGGGGAACCGCGCGGGAAAGAATACGGCAATACGGAGATGCGGCGGGGAGATAAACCTCGCGAGGTGTTCCCGGGAGGTTCCCGTTAAAGCCTTTCCATGAGTCCGCGGGATGCCTGAGCTGAGCCTAGTGCCAGGTGGAGGCAGGTCCGGCGAGGTTCCGGCGCGCGTTAATCCCGCTTGTGCCGGGCGGGGAGTTCATTGTTTCCGGCAGGAGCGGAAAATATCTGCGGAGCGGCTTGACTTCATATCCGGTGCAGAGCGATTGTCGTCCAGAAATAACCGGACGCAGGCAAATCGGAATGCCGCCGGAAATGAAATGGAGCCACGAAAATGGCACGCACGAAGACCACCCCCGACACCGCCCCCAGCGCCGCGCACGCCGCCCCGGACCCCGCCCCGGCACCCGGTACCGCACCCGCCGCCGGCAGCCCGGCAGCGGCCGTCCACGCCGCGCTGGCGGCCAGCCCCGGCAGCGCCGCCGCCGTCATCGCGGACGCCGCCGGGACCGGCAAGCCCGCCGCCCGCGCCGCCCTGCTCGCGATGGAGAAGGCCGGCACCGCCACCCGGGTCAAGGGCACCAAGCCCGGCATCCCGGACACCTGGACCCTCGCCGAGCCCGCGTCGGCCGCCGCCGGCCCGGCAGCAGGCCCGCAAGCCGGGCAGCTCGGCCAGCCCGGTGAGGACCCCGCCGGCAGCCCGGACGGTGCCGCCGAGGACGAGACGGCCGGCGGTACCGGGCAGGACCGCGCTGCCGAGACCGGCGACCCCGCGCCACAGGACGGCGACGCCGCCGAGGCCGACGCCCCCGCTGCGCCCGACCCGGAGACGGCGGAGTCCGGGCCGCGCGCCGCCGCCGCTGCCGCCGCTGAAGATAACCACGAGGACGCCGGCCCGGACGAGCCGGACGACGAGGCCGTGCCGGGGGGCGACCCGGACGACGGCGACGCCTCCCACGACGAGGACGACCCGGCGGACGCCGACGGCGAGGCCGACGACGCGCCGGACCCGGCCCTCGTCACGGACCTGGTCGGGCACCTCGACCAGATCCGGGCCGCCGCCGACGCGGCCGAGCTGGTGCTGACCGCGAGCGGGGACCTGAAGACCGTGCTGGCGGGCCTGGACGAGATCTACGAGCAGGCCGCCCAGGCGCGGCGGGCGCTGAAGGCCGCGATCGGCGGCCGGAAGGCCCCTGCCGTCCGGCCCGGCGGGCTGCGCGACAAGGTGCTGGCCCACCTGAACGAGCACCCGGGCAAGGAGTTCACCCCGCACGAGATCCACAAGGTGCTCGACCACAGCTCCGGCGCGATCGCCAACGCCCTGGAAACCCTGGTCAAGCTCGGCGAAGCCGAGGTGGCCACCGAGAAGCCGCGCCGGTTCCGGCGGACCGCCCAGCCGGCCGAAGCCGCCCCCGAGGCGGACAACGCGGACGGCGCGGAGCAGGACGGCACCGACCTGGCGGGTGCCGCGTGAGCACCCCTCATGGCAGCCGGGGCGGCAGCGTGCCGCCCCGGCCCCCCGCCGGCAAGCCGCAGCAGTGGTTCACGCTGCGGCCCTGGGTATTCGACGTCACCCTGGCGGGCGTGCTGCTGCGCGCCGCGCCGCGCCCGCCCGTGCCGATCCCGGTCGAAGCCTGGGCACGCGCCTACGGGCTGGCCCGCGACCCCGGCAGCGGGCGGCACGCCATCTCCCTGATCGGCCCCGGCCCGGACTTCAGCCCCGGGTACGCCATGACCACCGACCCCGGCGAGCCGGTCATCCTCGCCACCCTGGCCGGTGCCAGCGGCGAGCCGACACCGCCGCTGATCGACGGCTGCCACCGCCTGTACAAGGCCGCCGTGACCGGCCGGGCGGAGATCCCGGCCTTCGTGCTCACCGCCGCCGAGACCCTGCTCATCCGCAGCGACGCGGTCCTCGGCCCGCCCCGCCCGGCGCAGCCCCCGGGCACCGCACCGCACCCGCACCACCGCAACGGAGGCGATCCCCGATGCTGAACGGAATCACCACGAGAACGAGCACCCCGCACGAAGACGCCGAGCCGTGGCCCGGGGGAAGCGCCCGGCCCGTCCTGGACTACCTCACCGGCACCCTCGGCATGACCGGAACCGCCGCCCGGGAACTGCTGAAGGCGGCGCGCACCGCGCAGGCCGAGACCGGGCCGGGCGCGCTCGCCGACTACCCCGTCCCGGGCGGGGACGCGCACCTGCTGATCCACTACGCGCCCGGCAGCCGGGCCTACAGGTTCAAGCTCACCGCCCCGGGTGAGAACGAGGTACCGCCAGGCACTAACCCGGAACCGGGCACCGCGCCCGGGAACCGGCCCGGCCCGGACGGGCCGCCGGGCGGCCGGGAAACGCCGGACGGCAGCCCCGCCGGCGACGCCGCACCAGAGCGGCCGGCCCCGCCGGGGCCGGCGAAGATCACACTCACTATCTGGCACAACGTCGCCTTCGATGACCAGGGGCGGCATACCGCCATGCTGGACGGCTACCAGCCCGGCGACCCTGTGGTCCGCGTCTTCGCCTACCAGGCCAGCCCCGGGCGGTCGGCGGAGGAGATCGCCGAAGAGGCGTTCGCGATCTTCAACGACCACCCCGGGGACGCCGCCGGGGCAGAGCTGGCCTGCGCCTACTACGGGCGCAGGCTGCGGTCGCTGTCGGTCGGCGACGTCGTGGCGGCCGGCGACGTGCTGCTGGCGGTCGGCCGGCCCGCCGGCTGGGAGCCGGTCACCGGCCCGCTGACAGAGGTCCGCACCCGTGAGCACGGCACGAACCCCCTGCCGGACCCCGGCTGGCTCCCTGGCGCCGGCATGCGGGCCGACCAGGTCCCCGCGATCCGGCCCGGGGCCGCGTGCGGATCACGATCGGCCGGCCGGCCGTCCGGCACCGAAGGAGAACCGGCATGACAGCGCGCGAGGGAGAACAGCGCCCGGTCAAGCCCGTGTACCTCAGCGGAGTCCTGACGGTCGAAGCCGAGCTGTCAGCCGGGCGCCTGTACGACGGCTCGGCGCACGCGGAAAACGCCTCGCGTGTCCTCGTCGCGCTGGTTTTCATCGGCGGCGCGGCGATGCTGTTCACGGAGGACGAGAGCGGCCAGCTCACAAGGCTCCGCATTCCGGGACCCGGGTTCCTCCGCCTTACCGATGACGCTGCGGGCAAGCTCGCCCGGTCGCGACAGCAGCCCCCGTCTCATTCCGCCGCTCCGGCAGCGAAGGAGTACCGCGATGGCTGTCCTTGAATCCCGTGACTACCGGGCCGCCCGCGAGCGGCTCAAAGGCAACCCGGTCATCGCCATGATGGCGGCCGGGGTGGTGACTGTGCCGCTGGCCGAGCTGGCCGACGAGGACGGGACGCCCCGCTCCCACCTGATGAACCAGGCCAACCGCGGTTTCGACGACGCCGAGGCGCGCAACGTCGGCAACCCCGCCTACGAGCGGTACCCGAAGGATGCGCACCGGCACCTCGGGCTGATCGCCGAGGCCGTCCTGGCCGAGCGCGCGGCCATGCGCGCGGCGGTCGCCTCCGCCATGGCCCCGCCCGGCACCGACCCGGAGTCCGCCGCCGTGACCTCGATTATCGAGCGGATGCGGGCCGGGGAGCCTGCCGTGGCGATCGCCCGGGAGACCGGAGCGATCCGCGAGCCAGGCCCCGGCGAACCCGAGGGAGGGACACCCGGTGACTGAGAACCAGCCCGCGCGGCTGCCAGCCGGCGCGGCGGGTGCCCCCGGTGCGAGCCGGACGGGGAACGCGGTCGCCCGGCGCGGCGACCTCGTCGTCATCCACCTGCGCCACCGCGACTGGAAAGACGGCCAGCCCCGGGAGTACGACGACTTCTGGCTCGGGCAGGTCACCAGCGTCACCCGCGCCGGGCTGGTCCGCCTGTACCGGCCCGCCGGCACCTTCGGCTGGGACACCGACGGGCGCGGTCGGCCCGGCCGGGGCCAGCCGCTGCCGTCCCTGTGCTTCGAGCGCGCCGCGATCAAGAGCCAGAAAGAGATCGACGTCCCCGGTGCCCTCGCCACGGCGGCCTGCCACACCTGGCCGGGCCACGAGGACCACGTCCGCGGCTACGCCACCCTCAAGGAAGTCAAGGCGGCGCTGCGCCCGCACCTGCTGGACCAGCCCGGCTGGGAACAGCTCCGCGACGCCGCCGCTGTCTGGGAGGCCGCCTGGCGCGAGGCCCGCCCGCTGCTGAGCGCGGCGGTCCGCGCCCACGGCGCGGAGTTCCGCCGCCTGTCGGACATCTACGACGCCGCCGTGGCCGCCGCGAACAACGCCTACCGCGCCCAGCACGAGCAGGCCGCCAGGACCGGGAGCGCGGCGGCATGACCGGGCCAGCACCCGGGACAGCGCCCGAGCCTGTCACCGAGACGTGGACCTACGGCGGTATCCGCGCCGACAAGGACGGCAAGAAGTGGCACGCCTGGGCCGACGCCGCCGGCGAGGAGCACTGGTTCGCCCGCACCGGCAGCCGGATGGCCGTCGGCAGCCACTACACCGCCCAGGTGACCCGCCGCGACGGCGGCGGTATCACCCTGCACGGCACCCCCGAGTACGCCGGGACCCAAGCCGGCCAGGAAACCCGCGCCGCCTTGTGGACCGAGCACACCCTGGCCCAGACCCGGATCGAGACCCTGCGCGCCGAGCGGGACGCCGCCCGCCGCAACGCCCTGGACGAGGCACTCGCCCCGCTCCTGGAACTGGCCGCCCCGCTGCGCACCGGAGCCCAGCGCGACGCCCTCGCCGCCTACGTCATCCGCAAGCTCCACAGCACCTGGAATACCCGGAAGCCCCCGGGTGGCCGGCAATAGGAAAGGAGAAGTCACATGCGACTGCGCGCCTACCTGGTCAGCGGAGAGTTCCGGGTGCACCGGGCCGACTGCCGCGACTGCCAGAAAGAAACACGGCGCAGCGACTCGGCGGGCAACGCCGAGGAATACGCCTCCCGGGCCGACGTCATCGCCGGCCTGTGGTCGGACATCATCGCCGAGAACCCGGAGCTGTACGGCACTCCCGGCGGCCTGGCCAGCCTGGAAGTCGAGACCATCTTCCTGCCCTGCACCAGCGGGCTGCCCGGCACCAGCCCGGCCGGGGACGGCGGCCAGCCTGGCGACGCGGAAGAACTGGCCGCCTGGGCGGCCGGGCTCGGCCTGGAGGCCGGGGACCTGGACGACCTCGTCCACGACGCTTACAGCAAGCAGGCCTCCGAGGTGAACAACGGCGGCCTGGATTCCCAGGTCAGGTTCCTGATCGAGTCCTACGGCACCGGGGGTGCCCGGTCCCTGCTCAGCGACCTGCGGCCGGCGGCAGCAGGCCGAGCCGCAGCCGGCGGTACAGCCGCGCCTGCGGCCGGCGCGGGGCAGCGCCCGCCGTCGGCTCCCAGCCATTAGCGCCTGCCGCCTCGCCTGCTGCCAGGCCGGGCCGCCCCGCCAGCGCGGCGGGCGGCCCGGCCTGCTTTCGCGCCGGCGGGCGGGTGAAGCCCACCACGGGCGACAGCCCTCCCTTGGAACCCGGGAGCCCGTAGGTGTCTTCTTCCACGGGGAAGGCGGCGGTGTAAGCGTCGATCATGGTGTGAGCGGCCGGGTCCAGGACGATGCCGACGTGCCCGGGGGTGGCCGCGGTCCCGTCGGCTCCGGCGAAGAAGACCAGGTCGCCCGGCTGGACCTGGCTGGCGGGGATCTGGGTGCCGTAGGCCCACTGGGCCTGGCTGGTGCGGGGGATGGTGATCCCGGCGGCGCGGTAGGCCATCATGGCCAGGCCAGAGCAGTCGAAGGCGTCCGGCCCGGTCGCCCCGTACTGGTAGCTCTTCCCGAGCTGGGCTTCGGCGTAGGCGAGGATCTTCCCTGCGGTGCCGGCGGGCAGCGGGCCGAGGGCGACCTGCTGGCACACGGCGCTGCCGGCGGCGGAGGTGGCCTGGGCGCCTCCGGCGGAGTAGCGGGCGGCCCAGGACAAGACGAGCTGGACGTAGGACGCGGAGTGGTTGTAGGCGAAGATCGCCTGCTGGAGGTTGCCGGGCGCGCCGCTGGCGACGAGGAGGCGGGCGGCGGCGGGGATGGCGTCGTCGGGGTTCATGATGTCGCCGCCGTCGCCGTACAGTGCCCAGGTCGACGGCTCGAACTGCATGGGGCCGAGGGCGCCGGCGCTGGATGGCCCGTCGTTCTGGCCGTCGCCGCTTTCGACTTCGCCGATGGCGGCCAGGACGGTCCACGGGATGCCGTACTCGGCGCCGGCTTTCTTGAAGTCGGCGAGGTAGTTAGCAGGGATGGAGGCGGCGGCGCTGCTGGCGGCGGGCTGGGCGGTGCAGGCGGAGGCTTCCTGCACGGTTATCCCGCCGACCGCGCCGGCGATGACGGCGAGGAGCAGGAGCAGCAGCGCGGCGGCGGCAGAGACGGTGACGGTGGCCGAGCCGCGCTCGGCGGCCGGAGGGGGCATCGGGGGCGCCTCCTAGGAGTTGCCCGCACTGGCGGGCTCGATGTCCCACACCAGCCAGCCGGAGCCTTCGGGGGTGAGGGTGACGGCCCAGCTAGCCGAGGACCCGCTGGTGCCGCTGCTGCTCGTGATGACCTGGGCGACGGTGGCGGTGACGGTGACCGAGCCGGGGGTCAGGTCCCGGATCGCCAGCGCGGTCACGGTCGCGACGGCCACCTGGCGGGCAGCGGTGCGCTGGGCGAGGACGCCGCGATCGCCCGCGGCCTGGGCGAGGGCGGGTTCCAGCGAGGCGGCGACCATCGGCTGCAGCCGTGTGAGCCACGCGGCGGGAGGCTGCCGCCAGGACCAGGAGTCCCAGGCGGCGGTGAACCGGCCGGCGAGGCTGGCGGCGGCCTGCAGCCGGGCCGGGGGAAACGGCAGCAGCGAGGCCAGCGGCACCGCCGCTGCCGACGGCTGAGAACTGGCCGTAGCGGCGGGGCGCCCGGTCGTGCTGGCCGGCGCCGCCGGACCGGCCGCCTGCGGGAGCAGGGAGCAGCCGCCGCAGGCCAGCCCGGCGGCGGCCAGCAGCCCTGCGGCCCGCCCGGCGCGGGCGGCGCGGCTAGCCATCGCCGGCCTGGCCGGGGAGGGACTCGCCGGCTGCGGCGTTCCAGGCGGGCGGGGCGGGATACGGCGGATGCCAGGCCAGGCCGCCGGGCGGGCCGCCCGGCCCCTCGCCGTCCGGGCCGCCACCGGCCGGGGCGGTGCCGGGCGGGGCGAGCTGGCCGAGCCGCAGGCGCGGGCCGGGGCTCCCGGCGGGCAGCCAGGCCGCCCCGGCCGGGCCGTCGCGGCCGGTGCCGGGGGCGGCGGTCGCGACCGGGACGCCGGGGATCTGCGCGGCTGAGGCGGCGTCACCGATGCCGGGCGGCGGCGGGCCGGCCAGCCGGGCGTGCAGCGCGGCCTCCCGGCTCGGGCTGGGCAGCCAGAACAGGACGGGGGTGGTGATGCCGGTGCGGGCGGCGAGGGCGGCGTACCCGGCGAGCTTGGCGGTCACCCGGGTCAGCGGCTCGGTGCCGGTGTCGTACTCGAGGAAGAAGTCGGTGACGGCGGGCGGCTGGCCGGGGGCCTGCTCGGACCAGCGGCCGTACCCGTCGGGGCGGGCGGACTCGCCCCAGGTGGCGGCGCAGCGCCGCTCGCCCCACCAGCACTCCAGCGCCTGCTGGCCGCCGCTGGCGCGGGCGGCGGCGGCCAGCGCGGTGAAGATCCCGTTCGCCCCGGTGTCGTGGGCGAGGCGGGGGGACAGGGCGATCGCCATGGACCGGTCGCGGCGGTAGCCGAGGTCCGCGGCCGTGATGCCGCCCTCGGCGGCGAGCAGCATCGCGCCGGCCTCGTCCAGGATGAAGTGCAGCGGGGACGACCCGGCGGGGGCCAGGGGCCGGAACCGGTCGACGGCCCGGTACTGGTAGAGCGTTGTCATCCGGGCGGTGGCGGCCCGGGTGGTGCCGAAGGCGAGCTGGGTGACCTGGCCGGTGGTCAGGACTCGGTGCTCGCAGATCATGCGCAGCAGCCACCGGTCGCGGGCGGTGAGCCGGGCGGCAAGCTCGGCGGCCAGCTGCGGGCTGCGGGCCAGCCGTCCGGCGGAGCGAGGCCGGCCGGGGCGGGCATAGTAGGCAGGCATGGGGTGTCCTCCTCGGGGGACGAGACGGCGGGTCAGGTGCGCCGGCGCAGCCGGGGGTCGGCTCCGGCGGCCTTGGGCGGCGGGGTGGTGCCGGGCGTGCCGGGGGTCTCGCTGTGGGCGGCGCGGGCCGCCTTGCGGACGAGCCGTGCCCGGCCCGGGACCGGCGGCGGCAGCGGGCGGGTCCTGAGCGTGAAGGCGGGCGTCTCGGCGCTGCTGGCGACGAGCCGGGCGGCGGCCTGGTAGGCGTCGAGGTGGCTGAGGTCGTGGGCGGTGAGCACCGGGGCGGTGTGGTGCTCCAGGTCGCGGGCGTCCTCGGGGCTTACGGAGAAGATGACCTGGGAGCGGGCGTTCGCCGAGATGCCCTGGCGCAGGTCCGGGGGGAGCTGGGCGAGGTTCTGGTGCGCCATGGTGACGGCGAGCCGGTAGGCGCGGGCCTCGGCCAGCATGTCTTCCAGCGGGTAGGGCAAGTTCAAAAAGTTCTGGCACTCGTCGATGTACAGGCCGGCGTCCGGGCGGGCGTGCTCGGGCAGCCGGGCGCGGCGGGCGGCGGCCTGCCAGGTCCGGGCGACGATGAACGACCCGACGAGCTGGGCGGTCTCCTCGCCGAGGATGCCCTTGGGCAGCCGGGCCAGGCACAGCCCGCCGTTGTCGAGGACCTCGGCCATGTTGAAGGTGGACGGGCCGGCCGCGATCGCCTGCTTGGCGAACCGGCGGAGCAGGAACGCGCGCAGCTTGTTCATCAGCGGGCCGACCGCCGCCGCCCGCGATGCCGGGGACATCTCCTCGTACCAGCCCCAGAAGTCCTTCAGGACCTGGTCGCGGACCCCGGCGGTGAGGCGCTTGCGGGTGGCGTCGTCGCCGAGCAGCGGGGGGATGTCGGCCAGGGTGACCAGCCCGGACCCTGGGGGCACCGAGCCGAGCAGGGTCAGGCAGGCGGCGCGGAAGATGTCGTCCGTCCTGGGTCCCCAGAACCCGGCGAAGATGCGCCGGAAGATCCCGGTGACGTTGTCCACGATCATGTCGGTGTCGGTGCCGGACCCGTCGCCTTGCAGCACGTTCAGGCACGGTGGCGGGTGCCTGACGTCGCCGGGGTCGAACAGCACCACCTTGCCGGCGGACTCCTCGGGGAGGCGGGCGATGATGTCGGTCACGGCGTCGCCCTTGGGGTCGATGAAGACGACCCCGCGCCCGGCGTCGGCGTCGGCGAGGATCTGCCCGGCGATCAGCGTGGTCTTGCCGGTGCCGGTCGGCCCGCAGATCCGCAGGTGGTGGCGGGCGTCGGGGACCGCCAGGCCGACCGGGCGGGGCGCCCCCGCGTCAGAGACCCCCAGAGGGCGGACGCCTGGGCCAGGGAGCGGGATGGCGGGCGGCGGCGAGACGGCGCGTGCCCCGGCGCGGGCCAGCCCCGGGAGCGCAGGGTCGGCGGGCAGGCGGGCGATCGCCGCTAGTTCCGGCACGGACAGCAGGTCGCCCCTGGGCAGCCGGCGGGAGCCGATCGCGTCGGCGGGGCGGCGCAGCCGGCGGCGGGCCAGCCAGTTCCGCCCGGTGAGCAGGGCGGTGGCAGAGGCGAGGGCGTGGGCCAGGCCGCGCAGCCGGGCCGCCTGCTGCGCGGCGGCTGTCCGGCGCTCCCAGCGGCCTGCGCCGTCGGGGGCCTGGACAGGGGCGGTGGTGGCGACGGCGTAGCGGATCAGGGTTTCCCACTGCGGCCCGGCGAGCTTGGCGGTGGTCTCGCGGATCTCGGCGGCCAGGTCGGGGTCGGCGCGGCCGGCGGCCCGGGTGCGGCTGGTGCCGTGCCCGGGGCTGGCCAGGTCCAGCAGCCGGGAGGTCATCCGGGCGGACTGACCGAACCGCTGCTTGCGGGCGGCGCGGCGGGCCTTGCGGAGCCGGGCTCCGGTGACCGGCCGGGCCAGGACCTGCAGGACGGCGTGCTCGCCGTCGGCGAGGCCGGCCGCGGCCCCGGCCAGCGCCCGCAGCGGCGCTTCGGGGTCATGACTGGTCGACAGCGGCAGGATGTCCGGGCGGGCCAGCCGCAGCGTCCCGCCGGCCGTGACGGCTTCGGGCGGCAGCGGCGGGCTGGCCGGGGCGGTGACGGTGTGCGCGCCCGGCCAGGCGGCTTCGACAGCCCGCTCGATCAGGCCAGGCGGGAGGGTGCCCGGTACCCACAGGCGGATCGTCATCCCGGCGGCATCGCCGCCTGCCCAGGCGTACTCCCAGCCCAGGTTCGGCTGCCCGTGCCACCACCTGGCCCAGGCCGGGCGCAGCAACCCGGTCAGGTGCCCCCACAGCGCCGCCGCGCCCGCCGGGCCGGCCTGCGGCGGGGCCAGGACCGTGACCTGCCGGGCAGCTCCGGCGAACGCGGCGTGCTGCCGTCGGCGCAGGTACGCCCGGCCTGCGAGAATGCCGGCCACCGCGACTGCGAGCAAAGGCCCGGCGACCGGGCCGTAATGCGCCAGGGCGGACAGCAGCAACCGGGCCAGGTGCCCGGTGTAGCCGCCGGGGTTGGTAAGGTAGCGGCCGGCCGGGCCGCCGGGCGGAGCCGGTGACGGGCCGGGCCGGGCAGTGAGAAAGCCGTACGTCATGGCAGCAGGTCCTTCTGGCTGTCTTCGTCGGGCCAGGCCGGATCGGCGTCGGCAGGCTGGCTGGCCTGCATCCGGGCGATCTCGGCGGGATCACTCGTGCAGAGAAAGTGCTCGGCGGGCGAGGCCAGCGCCTGGAACGACACCCGGGAAGACGGCCCGGCCGCCAGCAGCCCCTCGCCCCGGCGGGCCGACAGCAACAGCTGCCGCTCCCCGGCCGACAGCCGGAACTCATCGGCGACCTTCCCGATGGCCTGCGGTGCCTGGCGGAGCAGGATCTGGGTGGCGGAGTTCGCGATCACGGCCCGGCCCAGGTCGGCACCCAGCACGTCCTCGGCGTCCTGGGTGACCGCCGCCAGCCCGGCCCACGCCTTGCGGGCCGACTTCGCCAGCCGGAACAGGAATCTCGCGCCCCCGGGGTCGCGCATCAGCAGCCACGCCTCGTCCACGGTGATCAGCCGCCGCCTGCGCCGGGCGGGGTCGGAGACCGCCCGCCAGGTGGTATCCAGGGCGAGCAGGGTCGCCGCCGGGCGCAGCTCGTCGGGGACGTCGCGGAGGCTGAACACGACCAGGTGCCCGTCGGGGCGGGTGGTGGTCGGGGCGGCGAACAGGCCGGCGTGACTCCCCTCGGTGAACGGGACGAGCCGGTCGGCAAGCGCTGTCGCGGCCGGCGTCTTCGCGGCGCGCAGCGCGGTCGCGAGGGCGGGCAGCAAAGGGGCGGGCCGCGCCCACGTCCGGGGGTCGGAGGTGATCCCGGCCCGCTGGTAGGCGGTCATGATCGCCTTGTCCAGCGCCGCCCGCTCGGCCGGGGACGGCTCGCCGCCGCACAGCACCGCGACGACGGTGTGGACGAACAGGGCGCGGCGGGTCAGGGTGTCCGCCCTGGCCCGCCCGGCGGCGGGCAGGTCGAACGGGTTCAGGTGCACGCCCGGTGCCCCCAGGTGGATGTACGCGCCGCCCACCGCAGCGGACAGCCGCGCGTACTCGTCCTCGGGGTCGATCACCCAGCACTCGGTGCCCTCGTACAAGCTGCGGAGGATCTCCAGCTTGGCCAGGTATGACTTGCCCGCGCCGGAGGCGGCGAGGGTGACGGAGTTGTGGTTGTCGGCCGCCCACCGGTCCCAGGCCACCAGCCCCGGGCCGGCGGTGTTGACCCCGTACAGCACGCCGGGCAGCGCGTCCGGCGCGGCCGGGTCGCGGGGCAGGTCCGGGGACGTGAACGGGAAGGACGCGGCGAGCGCGGCGGTGTCCATGGTGCGGCGCAGCATCAGCTGGTCGGTCCCGGCCGGCAGGGTCGTGGCCCAGCCCTGCAGCGAGCGGAAGGTCGCCGGGACGGTGACCAGCAGCAGCGACGCGGCCAGCGCCCGCACCGCCTGTGTCTCGGCGGCCAGGTCCTCCTCGGAGCCGGCGTGGACCGTCAGGTACAGGCCGAGGCGGAACAGCTTGCCCTCGCCCCGGGCCAGCCGGTAGGCCAGGTCGCGGGCGTCGTCGGCTGCGGCCTCGGTATCAGGGTCGTCCAGCTGCCCCCGGTCGGTGCCGGCGCGGCGTCCGGATTCCAGGCGGGCGCGCTGGCGGCGCAGCCGGGCGGCGGCGACCGCGACCGGGATCGGCTCGATGTGCAAGGTGACGTCGACGCGGCCCGGGTAGGACAGCAGCGGCTCCAGCCAGCCGGCGCTGACCTCGGCAGGGTAGCCGGTGACCGCCAGCGTGGCCGACCAGTCGTCCCCGGTGCGCACGTGCCGGGCGGCGACCTCGACCGACGGCGGGCCGGGCATGTCCGGCGCTGCCAGCGCGTCCGGCGCGGCGGCGCGGCGTTGCCGGCGGGGGCTCATGCGGGCCTGCCCGCGCTGGTGACCGGCCGGCCCGGCAGGGCCGTCCGCCCGGCCGACTGAGGCGGCGCGGCCGGGTCGGCGCACGCGGCGAGCAGCGCGGTGACCTGCCCGCCGTCCAGCACCGATACCTGCAGGTCGGCGCCGGCCAGCAGCCGGGCCGCCTCGCCGGCCCGCTGGAGGGCGCGCCCGGCAGCGGTGCCGCCGGGACGGCCGGTCCCGTGGCCGGGCTCGCGGACGATGAGCAGTGCCTGGCGGGTGAGTACGTCCCGCTCGGCGGCCAGGCCGTCGAGGAACGAGGCGTGCTCCAGTGCGGCCTGCTCCAGCGCCGGGTGGGGCAGGGCCGGGGCGGCCTCGCGCAGCGCCGCGACGGCGGCGGACAGGTCGGCGCGCCCGGCCCGGACCAGGATCTGCACCGGGCCGGTCAGGCTGTTCAGCCACCGGCCGTAGGCGGCGGCCAGGGCGTCCTGCTCGTCGGGGCTGCGCAGCGCGAAGTTCACCGTCGACACCGCCGCGACGGCGGCGGCGCCGGCGCTGCCCAGGCCGATCACCCCGTCGGGGCCGACGTGCCGCCACAGCGGCGCGAGCACCGCGGGGGGCGGGGCCGGCGGGCCGGGCGGGGCGGTCCAGGCGGGCGGAGCCGGGATGCCCTCGGGGGCGGTGACCAGGCGGCGCGGGGCGCGCCGCTGCCGCCAGGCGGCGGCCAGCAGCCGGTCCAGCGGGAAGCCGTCGCGCTCGCCGATGACCAGGGCGACAGCGGCTAGGCCGACGGGTGAGGCGAGCGCGGCGAACGCGGGCAGCGGCATCACGTGCCGGGTGGCCTGGAAGCCCGCCCAGATGATCACCGTGGCGACTGTGGCGATCGCGACCTGGCGGGCGGTCAGCCCGGCCAGGATCTTGTCCGGGCGCTCGACATCGGAGGGGATGGGCACGGAGCCGGGGACTTCGTAGCTCACGGCGTGCTTCCTTTCTTGCTGCCGGACGAGCCGCTCTTGCCGCTGGTGCTCTTGCCGCCCTTGCCGCCCTTGGGGGGCGTGCCGGGGCGCAGCAGCGGGGCGATGCGGGACAAGATCGCGGCGGTGACCGCGAACCGGACGGCGCGGCGCAGCGGAGACCGCCCGAACGGGGTCAGGACGGGGCGCGCGACCCAGAACGGGATCCGCATCAGGATGTACAGCAGGCACAAGGTGATCAGGGTCTGCCCCAGGGTGCTGCTGATGTCGCCGGGCAGCCAGCCGGGGGAGAAGAACACCTGCACGGCGGCGGTCATCACCAGGCCCTGGGCGACCTGGATGGTCAGGGCGGCGGTCAGCGCCCGCCACCACCAGCGGGCGGCCCAGGCGGTCTGCGGCAAGGCGTAGAGGGCGAGCAGGACCGGGGCGGCGGCGGCCAGCAGCACCACGGCCATCAGCCGGATGACGTAGACCGCCGCGAGCACCAGGGCGAGCACGACCCCGGCCAGGGCCAGCAGGATGAGGAAGATCCCGCCGGAGCTGATCGAGTTGCCCAGCGTGGTCATCAGCGAGGTGGCGGCGCTCTGCGGGTTCACCCCGCCGGCGGTGAAGGCGGCGGACAGGCCGTTGGCGAGGTCGATCGCCTTCGACATCAGGACCATCGACAGGTTCGCGGTGACGAACCCGATCACGATCCGGGGCGCGATCTCCTTGGCCGAGTACGAGGTCTGCAGCGTCTCGTGGCTCATCACGATGATCCCGCCGATCAGCACCAGCAGCCCGTAGCAGGCATCCGTGATCCCGAGCCCGGTCGACCACAAGGTCCGCACCGCCGCGATCGAGTCCGGCTGCGGGGTCGACAAGGCAGTCCGCCCGATCAGGGACAGCAGCGGGTTGACCGCCGACTTGACCAGCCCGGCGAACCAGCTCGTGATCGCGTTGCTGACGTAGCAGCCGAAGTCCAGCAGCCCGCACCCGCCCGTCCCCGGCAGCGACACCGCCGCGGCCGCCGGCGTCGCGGGCCGGGCCGGCGCCGCCGTCGCGGCCGGGACGATCTCGGCCGCCAGGGTGGCGCGGGCGACCGTGACGGCTGCCGCCGGGCGGGCCGGCGCGGCGGCCGGCCCCGGGCGCGCGGCGGCCACGGCGGCCACGGCGAGGACGGCGAGGACGACGGCGGCGCCCGCGAGGACGGCGGCGCGGCCGCGGCCCGGCCCGTGCCGGGGCCGGGCCAGGCCGGGGGCGCGGGGCAGCCTCATCCGCCGACCAGGGACTTCAGCACGGTGACGATGACCGGGGCGAGGATCGCCAGCCCGTAGCCGATCGCGGCGGAGCGCAGCGCGGTCTTGGCCTTCTCGACCTCGGCCGGGTCGCCGTTGGCCATCAGGTAGCGGACCCCGCCCAGGGTCAGCATCAGCGTGGCCAGGCCGGCCAGGATCCCGATGATCCACAGCGTGGTGTTGTGCAGCACCTGGCTGATCGAGTCCGCCGCCAGCGGCGGCGACGCGATGAGCGGGACCGCGAGCAGGGCATGGCCGCCGGGCGGCCGGGGGACGCGCCGGAGCCAGGCCGGCGGCTGGTGGGTGAGCTTCATGGGCAGGTGCCTCCTGCGGGTACCAGGACGGGTGCGGTGCGCGAGGGCGGCCCGCGCGGCGGGCGCGGGATGACCTCCTCCGGGAGGGGAAATGGGGGCGGGTTGTCAGCGCCGCGGCGGCGCCCCGGCCGGGCGGGCCGCCCGCCCCGGAAATGGCGGCCGGGGCGGGAACCCTCGCACCAACAGAAATCGGGATTTCGGCCCCTTTTTTCACCGGGCGGCCGGAATTAGTCCGCGGAAAATCCGCTCTTGATGGCGTCGGTGATGGCTTTCTCGGCCTTTTTCCGCCGGTTGCACAGGGCGGAATGGCTGATCCCGGTCTCGGCGGCGATCTGCGACAGCGGGACCCCTTCGAGCCGGTTCCGGCCGATCAGCGCGGCCTGCTCGCGGGTGAGGATCCCCACGCGGACGGCGGCGGCGAGCACGAAGTCCGGGTGCCCCCAGGGCAGCTCCGGGCCGTCGCGCCACTCGGCGAGATGCCGGCGGCGGGCGGACCAGCCGGCGTCGGCGAGGGCCATCTCCTGCCCGGCCCGCCAGGCGGCCCAGCACAGCCGGGACGCCAGCGGGACCTGGTCCAGGTCGTCGGGATCCAGGGCGCGCACGGCGGCGAGGAACCCGGTCAGGACCTCGGCCTGCAGGTCGGCGGGGTCGCCGCGCCGGGCGGCGGCCAGGCTGCCGACCGCGCGGCGCAGGCCCGGCATGGCGATGCCGGCCAGGCCGACCGTCCAGGCCGGGTCGCCGGCGCGGGCGCGGCGGACCAGCTCAGCCCACACCTGGTTGCGGGCGCGGGCGCTGGTCGAGGGGTGCAGCAGCAGCACCCGCAGCTCATCCAGCGGCACCGGCCGGTCCGGCAGGCCGGCCGCGACCTTGGCGGCGTGCAGTGCCAGCGGCTGCGGGCCGGTGCACAGCAGCCGGAACGCGGCGTCGGCGGCGTCGAACGGCTCCGGGGCGGCGGAGTGGTCATCCATGCGGAAGCTCCAGGTGAGCGAGGCGGACGGGAACGAAGCCCCATCCAGCCAGCCGCGATCTACCTGGCGTGTACCTGCGATGTACCTCGCGCCGGCCCGCCGCGGACCCGGATGTACCTGCCGTGTACCTGCGATGTACCTCCGATCCACCTGGCATGTACCTGCGCCCGTGCCGCCTCCGGCCCTCCCGGCGTGACCCGTCCCGGCGGCCGGCTCGCCTGCCGCCGACGGCCAGGTACATCAGGGCGCTGACCTGCGCCGCCCCGGCGAGGTATATCGCAGGTACATCCCAGGTACACGCCAGGTACAAGGCATGTGGTAAAGGGCCGCGGCTACGCCCGCAATGCCCCGGGAATATTTTTCCGGCGAGATTTCCCTGGTAATTCGCGCCGCCCGGATATTTCTGCGGCGGGCGGGTGAAAAAAGGCCCCCGAAACCCGATTTATGTAGTGTCAGCGCAGAAAGCGGCGGCACGCGGGACCAGCCGCCATGACACAGCCCTTCAACCCAGCCGGAGGCGGCCTGCCCGCCGGGCCGGCAGCCGGCACCACTGCGGCCGGGAGCCGCACGGCCGGCGGGACAGGCTCCGGCGTGCCGCTGAGCATCTGGCCCGGCCTGCCCGCCCGCGAGGCCCCGGACGGACTGCCGTGCGGCGGGCCGGTCACCGTGGCAGCCGCCCGGCGGGTCATCGACACGTTCTCCGTTCCCGGCGACCTGGTCGCCGTCGTCGGCGGCTGCTCGCCCGCGGTCACTGAGGCCGTGGCAGCCGCCGGCCGGCGCGTCCTCGGCCTCGTCTCCGGGCCTGCCCCGGCCCCGCGCCGGCGCGGTGATCCGGCGGCGCTGCCGCCGCCGGGGGACCCCGCCGCCGGGACCGCCGGGCTGGCCGTCGCCGGCTGCCGCAGCCAGGAGCCGGGCGGCGACTCCGCGGAAGACCCCGGGCCGGCGCTCGCCGCCTGCGAGCGGGTGCTGC
>Ga0070697_100000791_pt1 | contig 23735 bp, 28 predicted proteins | sample KBSK1501metaG_FD_65475 | JGI IMG/M metagenome (GOLD analysis project Ga0070697, IMG submission 65475) | Corn, switchgrass and miscanthus rhizosphere microbial communities from Kellogg Biological Station, Michigan, USA - KBS K1-50-1 metaG | ecosystem: Host-associated > Plants > Roots >... | reverse complement strand
GTCAGCTCCGGCGTGACCAGAAGGATGATCCTTTGCGCGCGTTCGAGAACGCTGAGAGCCGCTTCCGACATCGCAACGCCAAGATCCACGACCAGGTAGGGAAAAGTACGCATCAACGCCTTGATCGAGCGCTCAACCAGCTCCGGCGTGATGAGCTCGGACTGCTCGACCCGCAGAGCGCCGGGAAGCAGCATCATCCCGGTCGGGTGGTGGATGCAGGCGCTGAGCAGCATCTCCTCGAGCTCAGCATCGGACGCCCGCTCGTTCGCGGCGAGGCTTCCTGTCGGCACCAGGTTCGCCGTCAGCGCCGCATGGTTGTAGGGAAGACCAAGGTCGAGCAGCAGGCACTCGCCGCGGTTGCGCTGGCCCAGGGCCGCTGCGAGGTTCACGGCCAGGGTCGTCTTCCCGGAGCCGCCCTTGACCGAGTACACGGCGATGATCCGGCCGTCCTGCGTCGCCGACATCTCGTGCGCGCGCTCGACCAGGTGCTCGATCGTCGCGCGCCGCTGCTCGACCAGCTTCTCGACCTCGATGCGAACAGGCGAGTCCTCGGTCAGCACGCCGTCGAGGTCGTCGGTCAGCAGCTCGAGGAGCTCGCATGGCTCGACCGCGACGATCGACGCCGCCTGTGGCGTGCCGCCCTTCATCGCGCTGAGCCCGAAGAAGTCGCCCGGGCCGAGAAGCGCGACCGTCACGCTGTGATGCGGCGCCCAGGATTCGCGGACCTCGCAGCGCCCGCTGGCGATGATGTGCATGCGGTCGGCGACATCGCCCTGCTTCACGACCTCCGCGCCACGCGCGACGTGGCGCGGCTGCAGCTTGCGCGCCAGGCGGCGCATGTCGCGGTCCGGCAGCGTGAAGAAGATCGAGATTCCCTGCAGCAGCTCGAGGCGCTTGTCGAGCTCGGCCGGTTCCGTCATTGGTTATTGGCGGGAACGCCCGCCAGAAATGCGCGGATCTCCCGGCTGAAGGCCTCGGGCGTCCACGGCTTGGCGATGAATCCTTCGCAGCCGGCCGCGCGGGCGGCCCGCTCGTAAATCGGCATGGTCTGAGCTGTCAGTGCGATGACCGGTATCGCGGCGGTGTCCGGGTCCGCCTTCAGCTCCTTGGTGAACTCGATGCCGTCCATGCCGGGCAGCTGGATGTCCATGAGGATCAGGTCCGGCGTCTTCGTCGCCAGGACCTGCCGGGCCTCCTCGGCCGACTCGGCCCCGGCGACCTGGAAGCCCTCGTTTTCGAGCATGACCGTGGCCAGCATCAGGCTGCCAACGTTGTCCTCGACGATCAGGATCAGCGGGGGGTTGCTCATGACGGGATCCAGTGCGCTCCCAGCTCCGGCTGCATATTAACCGTCGGGTTTACGCACCCGAACCGCGTTACGAGTCCTTTCCGAGCTTGCGGCCGTGCTGCTCCAGCGCCTCATTGGCGCTGGCAAGGTCCGTGTAAAGGCGCCGGGTGTGGAGCAGGTTGCGGACCCGCAGCAGGACCTCCTCGCGGTCGAGGGGCTTGAGCAGGAAATCGTCGGCACCCAGCAGCAGCGCGCTGTTGCGCGCCAGCCGGCTGGTGTCCCCGGTGAGAACGATGACAGGCAGGAAGCCAAGGCTTTCGCGGACGCTTCGCAGCCGGGTCAGGATCTCGATTCCGTCTGGCTTGGGCATGTGGAGGTCGAGCAGCACGATGTCAGGCTCGTAATCCAGGAACTCCCGTTCGGCCAAACGCGAGTCGGTGACGCTCTTGACCTCCAGCTCGGGCTGCTCCGCGAGCATCGACTCCAGGAGCAGCACGTTGGCGGGCTCGTCGTCGATGATGAGAACCCGGCTCGTCACCGCGCGACGGCCAGGTACCTGCGGACTTGCTCCGCGAGCGCGCGCGTGTCGATGGGCTTGGCGATGTATCCGCTGCAGCCGGCCTTCATCGCCAGCTCGGCGTCGCCCTGCATGGCGTGCGCGGTCATGGCCACAACCGGAATGGGCCTCGTCGCCGGGTTGCGCTTGAGCTGTCGCGTGAAGGCGAGGCCGTCCTCGCCGGGAAGCTGAACGTCCATGAGGATGAGCTGAGGAGTCTCCGACTCCAGACGGCGACGCGCCTCGTCCGTGTTGCCGGCCACCATCACGCGGTAGCCGTCGCGCTCGAGCACGGCCACCGTGAGCATCTGGTTGGTCTCGTTGTCCTCCACGAGGAGGATGAGCTGCGCGCTCATTTCGTCACGGCCGGCTTGCCGTTTGCCTTTTCGACTACCTGCCGAAGCAGCCCGAGCAGGTCCGCGGCTCCGAGCGAGCCGCGGCTCAGGATCGTGGACACGTGGCCGTTGAGGTGCCTCTTGTCCGCCTCGGTGAGATGTCGCGCGGTCAGGATCATGATTGGCGTCTGCGAGGTTTTCGGGTCGGCGCGCAGGGCCTCGACCACATCGAACCCCGTGACGTCGGGCATCATCAGGTCGAGAAGCACGAGGTCGGGCGGCTTCGCCTTGGCAAGCTCGATCGCCTCGCGCCCTCCAGTCGCTTCGATGACCTCGAAGCCCGCCGGCTCGAGGATTCGCGTCAGCCACTGCCGGTTTGCGGCCTCGTCGTCGACGACCATGACGCTGACCGCGGCGCCTTCGACGGCCGTCTTCAGCTTGAGCCGCCTCAGGCGGTCGACGAGCAGCTTCCCGTCTACAGGCTTCACGAAATAGTCGAGCGCGCCGAGCGCCTTGCCAAGCTCAGGGTTGTCGATGACGCTCACCACGACCACCGGGATGCTGCTGGTCTCCTCCTCATGCTTGAGCCGCGTGATGACCTCCCATCCGTCCAGCTCAGGCAGCAGGATGTCGAGCGTGATGGCGGCCGGATGCAGGGCGCGTGCCTTGGCGATCGCCTCGGTTCCCGTGCGTGCGACATGCGTCCGGAAGCCCGCCGCTTGCAGCTGCCTCGTCAGCAGCTCGGCGGCCGCGACATCGTCCTCGATGATCAGAACCAGCGGTTGCGATGGGTCGGCGCCGGCGCCACCGTCGACCTTCACATCTGCGGGCGCGACCACGGCGACCTGAATCGGAAGCCGCAAAGTGAACACGCTGCCCGCGCCGACCTTGCTCGAGACGAGCACGTCACCGCCGTGGAGAAGCGCGAAGCGGCGCGTCAGCGCCAGGCCGAGTCCCGTTCCCTGCTGGCGCCGTCCCGGGCCGGGATCGACCTGATGGAACTCCATGAAGATCTTGGCCTGGTCGGCGTCGGAGATGCCGATGCCGGTGTCGGCCACCGCGATCTCGACGGCGCTCTGCAAGCGCCGCGCGGTGATCGTCACCGTGCCACCCTCGCCGGTGAACTTGATCGCGTTCGACACAAGGTTCAGCAGCATCTGCTTGAGCTTGCCGGCGTCGGCCAGCACGGTGCCTGCTGACGACGCCTCCGAGCGGATGGTGATGCGCTTTTCCGCCGACAGAGGCTCGACCAGCTCGACGGCCTGCGCAATCACCGGCTCGACCGCCACGTCCTGAAGGCGCAGCTCCATCTGGCCGGCCTCGACCTTGGCGAGGTCGAGGATGTCGTTGATGAGCCCAAGCAGGTGCTTGCCGCTGGAGTGGACCTGCGAGAGGAACCGTTTCTGCGTCTCGCTGTCGAACTGCGATTCCTTCGCGTCGAGCATCAGCTCGGAGAAACCGATGATCGCGTTCAGCGGCGTGCGCAGCTCGTGGCTCATGTTGGCGAGGAACACGCTCTTGTGCTCGCTGGCTTCCTTGAGCTCGCGGTTGGCGTCCTTGAGCTCGTTGACCAAACGCCTGCGGTCTACGCCGGCCGTCACCGAGGTCATGAACTGCTGCACGCGGTTCATCTCGTCGTTGCCGATCGCCGGCGTGAAGGGCCCTGACACGATCACCAGGCGGCCGATGCCCTCGACGCTGTGAATCGGAAGCGCGATCAACGTGACCACCTGGCCGTTGCGACGCTCGTACTTGCGGACGCCGCCGTGCAGGTCAGGCGGAAGCTCCACGAGCTCGTCGGCGAAATCCGTGTCAATGCCGCGCGACGCACGCACGTCGCCGCGGCTGTCAAACGAGATCGCTCCGCCGCCACCCGTGAGACGCATGGCCCACTCGAGGGCGCCGCGATCGATGGACGCGGTCTCGTCGCTTACCAGGATGCCTTCCATGAACGCACGCAGGCCTTCTTCCTCCGAAACGCGCCACTCGCGGCGCAGCCACGCCGGCGGCGCAAAGCTCACGTACAGGAGAGGCACGATCGCAAGCACGACCAGCTGCAGCACCAGCTGTGTCGGCGCATTCGTAGTGGTCACGCGCGCACCCGCCAGGATCAGGGCAAACAGCAGGATCCCGACCAGACCGGCGAATCCGAGACTCAATGACCGGAGGCGCCACGCCTGCACCTTGGGAAGGCCGCGGGCGACCAGCCAGAAACGGACGATCGGCTCGATCACGGTGCCGCCCCACGCCACGATCAGTGCGACCGCGATCCAGAGCAGCACCGTGGCCCGCGCCGACAACGCCATCGCCACCAGGTAGGCGGCCACAGTCGCGCCGAGCGCAGCGGCGGCACCGATGCGCCACTTCCTCGACAGCGGGATGAGCGAGTGGCGGTAGCTGAGCAGCGCGTAGCCGGAGCCCACGAACGCGAGGAGGTTGAGGAAGGAAACCACAGGGGAGGTGATGTGCAGCAGGGTCAGGGCGCGGCCCAGGCTCAAGACCACAGAAAGCAGCACGATGGCCAGCGCCAGGTAGCCCGTCGAGCGGTCACGGTCGCGCAGCCAGATCGCCGCGGTCACGACGCCGAGCGCGAGGAAGGCGACAGCGTCGACGTTCTGCATGAAGGCGATCACGTCACGCATTTGGCTCAGGCCACCCCCAGCGCCCCGATCGTCGACAGCTCGCCGACCAGCACCTCGACGACCTCGGGATCCCACTGCTTGCCGGCGCCGTCTATCAGCGTCGCTATCGCCTCGTCAACAGAACGCGCCTTGCGGTAAGGGCGGTCGGTCACCAGAGCGTCGTACGCATCGCATACCGCGACGATCCTGGCGAGGCGGGGGATGGCGCGCCCGGCCAGCCCGTCGGGGTAGCCGCCGCCGTCGAAGTGCTCGTGGTGGTTGCGAATGATGGGCAGCAGGTTCGTGCCGGACCGCAGCGGGCGCACGATGCTCTCACCGATCGTCGTGTGCGCGCGCATGATCAGCAGCTCGTCGCCGACCAGCGGGCCCGGCTTCAGCAGGATTGCGTCGGGGACGCCGATCTTGCCAATGTCGTGGATGATCCCGCCCCGATAGAGCGCCTCGAGCCCGCGCTCGGGCAGGCCGAGCTTCATGCCGACATGGCGGGCCGTCTCCGCCACGCGGTGCGTGTGTTTCTCGGTGTACTTGTCCTTCGCCTCTACCGCCGCCGCCAGGGAGAAGATCACCTGCTCGGCGCTGTCGAGCGTGTCGTACACGGCCTTCAAGCGCAGAGCCGAGCGAACGCGTGCGACCAGCTCGACCCTGTCGACCGGTTTGCTCATGAAGTCGTCGGCGCCCGCCTCCAGGGCCAGGACCCTGTCGTTCGCGTGGTCGAGGGCGGTCAGCATCACCACCGGAAGCAGCCGGCCGCGCGGCTGCGATTTGATGCGCCGGCACACTTCGTAGCCGTCCATGCCCGGCATCTGCACGTCGAGCAGGACCAGGTCGGGCGAATCCTTCTCGATCGCCGCCAGCGCCGATGGTCCGTCCGCGACCGACTGCAGACGGCAGTCGAGATCCGACAGGAAAGCCTCCACCAGCGCCCGGTTGATCTCGCCGTCGTCGACGATGAGCACGAGCGGCGCTCCGTGCGATTCCTGTCGTTGCTGAATCACCGTCATCCGGCGGGCCCTCCGCGGACCGCGCGCATCCCCCTGAGCTCGATGTTAATCAGGACGCGGGCAGGTTCAGCCTGGTTAGGCGCACATGCGCCCGCCGTCCGCATCGCGGGCGCGGTCACTGCCGGGCATCCGGCCTCGAGATGAGCACCGCAGCCACGACGAATGCCAACGCTCGCAGCCCCGTCATCACCGGGATGACCGCGGCCGTGCGTTCGAGCCAGACGGCGGCCCGGCTCGCGAGGGGCGGGTCGGCTACCGCCAGGACCGGTACGGCGAGCAGGACCAGCACCGCGGCGACGATCGCCACCGCCAGCCCCACCCGCCATCCGGTAAGGGCAGGGGTGAAGTCGTCGAGCTCCCGGCAATGGTCGATCCAGTCGGCCCGGGCCTGAACGGCTCGGGCGGGTGCCGCCATGGTCGCGGTCTGTTGTGGCATCTGTGGATCGCCTCTTCGGGCGATCTCAAACTAGGCCCGAACCGGGAAACCAGGACCCTCTCCAAAGGCGCAAATTGTTGTCAAGTGGCTAGTTAACACTGGCCTAACGGCTAAGTGGCCGCTTTACATCCAGCCTTCGCGGGTCGCCAGGCGAGCCAGCTCCGTGCGGTTGCCGGCGCCAACCTTCTGGAGGATCTGCCGGACGTGGAACTTTACGGTGCTCTGGCTCAGGTGCAGCGTCCTGGCGATGGCCGCGTTGGTCGTGCCTTCGACCACGAGGCCAAGGATCTGCTGCTCGAGGGTGCTGAGCTTGGGCGCGCCGGCAAAGTGCGTGGCCGGCGTGGCCTGGCGGAGCGTCTCGGACATGGCGGCGCTGTCCACGGCCACCGCGGTGAATCCGGCGATGGCGTCCAGGAAGCCCAGCCACTCGTCGTCCGGCTCGAGGGTCGATCGGTGGAAGAGCTCGAGCGCTCCGACGGGGCGGCCGCGTGCGTTGAGCCCGGCCGCGCAGTAGGCGCGGAACCCCTCACGCGCAAACAGGGTCCTCCGCCGGAACTGGGAAAGCGCGCCGCCCGCAAGGAGATCGACTCGCGGCCTTTCCTGCAGCCGGCCGTGGGGGATGGTGCCCGGCTCCAACCGGTACTCAGGCACGGAGGTAGAGCGGAAACCCGCGTGAGCCGAGCTGACGAGGCTGCCGTCGGCGTGGTCGATCACCAGGACGTCCGCGGCGTCCACGCCGAGTCCGGCGAGAACGTGGTCCAGGATCACCTGCAGCGTCAGGCGCAGATCGCCGCTCGACGCCATCGCCATGCTCACGCTTCGCAGCGCGGCCAGCCTCTCGAGGCGGCGGTTCGCGTCCCCGTAGAGCTGGGCGTTGTCTGCGGCCAGCCCGGTGCGGTCGGCGATGGGCTGAAGCCAGTCGAGGTCTTGCTGGGTGAGCGGCTCCGAAGGCCGGGCTTCGTAAAGGGCGAGGCTTCCGATCGTGGCGCCTCGTGATCGCATCGGCACGACCATCACAGCGACGTCCACCCAGGGCGCCATCACGGGAGGCGTCTTCCTGGCGAAGTAAGAATGCACGTCGGCGCGCAGCGTGCTGAGGAAATCCTCCCGGGTCAGGCGCGGCAGCAGCAAGGCCTCGCCCGTCTCGATCACCCTGTCCGCAAAGGCCATGCCACTGGCCTCCCCGGAACGGTGCATGTCCTCCAGGTAGCGCGCCATCTGCGGGTTCTTCTCGTTGGCCGCGACCACCTTGACGGTGCGCGGGTCCTTGCCGATCAGGTAGGCGACCCAGGTTCCACGCCGGATCCGGCTCAGCGCGCTCGTGACGGCGTTGAGGATTGCCTCGGGGCCCAGCTGCGCGTCGGCGATCCGGTCGTTCAGGTCGGCGAGGACGTGGTCGGGCTCACCGGAAACGGCGTCGCCGCCGTCAGGCGCGTCCGGGGAGGGCGCGTCAGTCACCAGAATCCCACTCTCTCCAGGCTGTGAAGTGATCCGCTGCTGTCAAGTATAGGAAGGCCTTTCCGACGTCCAACGGGGCTTTGTTATGCGTTGCTTGACAACTCCTCGGATTCGGGTTTCACTGGCCGCACTCACCCCGCCCGGGGCGAAATTGCGCAAGGAGGACCTCAATGCGCCGTTTTCTCATCTCGTTGATCCTCGCGGCCTCGACAATCGTTGTTACTGCAGCCTCGGTCGGCGCGGACACCATCTGTCACTGCAGTTAAGGGAAATGTAAAAAGTGGTTTTGTTGAGTCGGCGGTCTTGCTGTTATACGGACCGGCTGTTAGGCTGGCTCCCGGTGTGGTAGTCCGCCAGCAGCCAGGCAGCAAGCGCCGCCGGCTCCCTGGGCTGGCAGTGCGTCCGGGGGCCATCAAACAGGCACGCGCGGAAGCAGGCCTGTCCCTCGCGCAGGTGGCGGCGGGCGAGGTCAGCCGCACCGCGGTGTTCCTTGCCGAGACGGGCAAGACACGACCGACCTTGCCCACGATCCAGCTGATCGCCGCTCGCACCGGCAAGCCGGTTGACTACTTCCTCGAGGACAGCGAGGCCGCGCTCATCAAGCGGCCCGACCTCGACAAGCTCCGCGGCCTGGCGGCGGCCGAGAAGTTCGCCGACCTCCAGGCGGCAGCGTCAGCCGCCAAGGCCGAGGCCGTGGATCCGCTGGACCGCGCGTGGGCCGCGTTCTTCCTCGGCCAGGCCTACTTCCGGCTCGCCAAACCGCACCCCGCCTTGGACGAGCTGCGCGAGGCGCGCGAGACGTTCCAGCGGTCGGGCGACCAGTGGATGGTCGTCGACTGCACAGACCTCGTCGCCGGCGCGCTCAGCCTCCTCGAGGACCGGGCCGCGCTCGGCATCGCCGAGTCGAACCTCGAGGCCTGCCGCCGCCTGCGACCCGCGAACCGCGCGCTGGAGGCGCGCGTCATCGGCAGGCTCGGCTCCATCCACCTGGTGCTCCACAACTGGTCGAAGGCCGTCGAGTACTACTCGGAGGCGGTCGAGGTTGCGGGCGAGCTGAAAGACCTGAGCCGGCTCGGCAAGATGTACGGCAACCTTGGCGGCGCGTACGAGCACCTGGGTGACCTGGCTCGCGCGCGCGCCTACTCGCAGAAGTCGATCGCCATCCACGAGCTGCTGAACGACCAGATCTCCGTCGCTCGAGCGGAAAACAACCTCGGGCTCGTGCTCATGCGGCAGGGCGAGCTGGACCAGGCGCGCGAGCACCTCGACCGCGCGCTCCGTCTGTACGACGAGGCCGGCGTGGACGTGGGCAAGGGCCACCTGCTGCTGAGCCTCGCCGAGCTCGAGCTGAACGGCCGCGACCCCGAGGGCGCGCGCAGGTACTCGCTGATGGCGCGCGAAGTCGCGCACCGCCACAACGAGCCCGGCGTCATCGGCAAGGCGCACGAGATCATGGGCCAGGCCGCGGAGATGACCGGCAACTTCAAGCTGGCGGACACAGAGTTCCAGACCTCCATCTCGGTTCTCGAGCGGAGCAAACACCTCACGGAGCACCTGGTCGCGTGCCTCGCGATCTACGCGCAGGTGCTCGAGGCGCGCGGCGACGCGGTGGGAGCGCTCGAGCTTTTGAAGCGCGCCATCGGCGCCACCCGTCCAGAGCTGGCGCCGCCGGCGGCGGAGCAGGAGCAAGAGGAAGCGCAGACCTCGGCATAAGAGCTATGAGCAGGAACCAAGGTTCCCGCTCATCGGTGCGCTCAACGGCCGTAGCCACCGAATGCGATTCATCGCTAACTGCCGGCCGGATTCGCGCACCTGCTCACCCTCCTTTGGTGGCGTGCGATGCCGGAATCGACATGGCAGGCCGAGTCGCGGTCGGGTCAAGCCCGACCGCCCCCTGCCACGCTGGTCGCTTCTCATAGGTGACGTCTTCATTGCCTTAGCTCTTATCGGAATCTCATCCTCGGGCTTATAACTCCTGTCGATGACAGGCTCGCGGGTCCTGGTGGTCGAGGACGACGCTCCCCTGGCCGCGACGCTGGAGCGTGTGCTGGTGGCGGAGGGCCATGAGGTCGAGGTGACCGGCGACGGGCTGGACGCGGTGCGTCGGGCCCGCGCTCGAGCGCCGGACCTCGTGGTGCTCGACCTGATGCTTCCCGGCGCGGACGGCGTCACTGTCTGCCGCCGGATGCGCGAGACCGCGCAGTTCCCGATCCTGATGCTCACCGCTCTCAGCGGCACCGAGCACCGCGTGCGCGGTCTCGACAGCGGCGCCGACGACTACCTGGTGAAACCGTTCGCCTATCAGGAGCTGCTCGCGCGGGTGCGCGCGCTGCTGCGCCGTTCGCGTCCCGCCGACCGGCTGCGGTTCGCCGATGTCGAGCTCGAGCCGGCCGCGCACGCGGCGTGGCGCGGAACGCGACATCTGAGCCTCACCGCCACAGAGTTCGACCTGCTCGAGTACCTGCTGCGTCATCCGCGCCAGGTGCTTTCGCGCGAGCAGCTGCTTTCGTCGGTCTGGCGCGACGAGCCCGACAACGACAACGTGGTCGCCGTCTACATCGGCTACTTGCGGCAGAAGCTGGAGCAGGACGGCGAGCCGCGCCTGGTGCACACCGTACGCGGAGCCGGCTACGCGCTGCGTGAGGGCGAGTAGGCATTGTCTCTGCGATTGCGCCTGGCTTTGTTCGGCGCCGCCGTGGTCGCGCTGGCGCTCGTGCTGTTAGGCGTGCTCGTGTACACGCTGCTTGCGCTCAGCGCCACCAACAACCAGGACACGCTGCTGCGCGCCCGTGCGCGGCAGGCTGCCTCAGCGACAAGCAGCGTGGATCTGTCTCCGCATCCACTGATCGCAGCGGCCGACCTGAAGGACAGCACTGATGTGTACGTCGAGGTGCTCGACCCATCGGGCGTTCCTCTGTACGCCACGGCGATGCTGGACGGCGCACCGCCGCCGGTGCCTGACGGCCTACTTGCGCAGGCTAGCGCGCACAACGGCGCCTTCGCGACGGAAGGTGACGCCGGCAAGGGCACGCAGCTCCGCCTGTACGCCCAGCCCTTCGCCGGTGGCTACGTGGTCGCGGGGCAGTCGACGCGCGTGCCCGCGTCCAACGTTTCAGGCGTCGTCGTGTTCCTGATCATCTCGGCTGTGCCCGCGCTGCTCGCGGCGCTCATCGCGTCGTGGCTAGTGGCGGGCCGGGCGCTGCGCCCGCTGCGCATCGTCGCGAGAACAGCCGACGACATCGGAAGCACCAGGGACTTCAGCCGGCGACTCGCGGCCGGCCGGCGCGGGGATGAGGTGGCGCTGCTGTCCTCCAGCTTCAATCGCATGCTTGCAGCGCTCGAGGGCGCTCTCGATGCGCAGCGCCGCTTCGTGGCCGACGCCTCGCACGAGCTGCGCACGCCGCTGGCCACCATCCAGGGCAACGCCGGTCTGCTCGCGATCGGCCCGGACGTCGACGACAGGGTCCGCCGCGCGGCTGCCGCCGACATCGTCGGCGAGAGCGAGCGCATGGCGAGGCTCACCGACCGCCTGCTGACGCTTGCGCGGGCCGACTCCGGTCTCGACCTGCAGCTCGCGCCGGTGCGGCTGGCACCGCTCGCCGAGGAGGTCGTGAGACAGGCGGCAAGCGTGCATCCGGACCTGAAGCTGACCAGCGACCTGGCGGACCTCGTGGTGTCGGGCGACCAGGATGCGCTCCGACAGTTGCTCTGGATCCTGCTCGACAACGCCGCCCGCCACGCCGGCTCGAAGATCTCCGTCGCGGTGCACACCGAAGGCGAATGGGCGCGGCTCATGGTGGCCGATGACGGGCCCGGCGTGCCGCCGGACGAGCGGGAGCGCATCTTCGAGCGCTTCTACAAAGCCGACCCTTCGCGGCGAGACGGCGGAGCCGGCCTCGGCCTCGCAATCGCGAGGTGGATCGCCGACCAGCACGGCGGCCGCATCATCGCGGCCGACGGCCCGGACGGCGGCGCAGGGTTTTTCGTCGACCTTCCTCTCTTATCGCGCTCTTAAAGCACGCCCCCACGATGGGGCACATGTTCGACATCGCGCCGGCACACGCAGTCGGTCTTTACGCCGGCCTGATCGCGCTGCCATTGGCGGTGCTCGCCTTGCGGCGGAGTCGAAAGCATCGCGAGCAGCCGGGCACGGTGCAGATCGCATGTGTGCTCATGGCGGTGACAGGCGTGGTCCACCTGGCGCTCATCCCTCATCACCTCGCCACGGATCCATTGACGTCGGTCCTGTTCCTTTTCAACGGCGTCGCGTTCCTCGCGCTTGCCGCCGCCGTCAGCTGGCGTTGGTGGCGCTTGACCTCGGCGGCGCTGCTGGTGGCGACGATCCTCGGCTACCTCTTCTATGTGGACTTCCGGCTCGAGGGCCCGGACCAGGTCGGGCTGGCCACCAAGGTCATCGAGTTCGCGGCCCTCGGGATGGTGCTTGTGCCCGCGTCGAACGAGAAGCCGATGCGGGACCGGCCGTGGTACTGGGCGCTGCTCGCGTCGGGCCTGCCCGCGCTGATGCTTATCAGCGGCACCGGCGTGTGGATCGAGGCGCTGGCGCATCCCGATCCGCGGCACGTGCATGCCGGCGCGACGCTGCAGTCCACCAACGCGGTACCGACCTCCAGCCAGCAGGACGCGGCAACCGCGCTCTACGAGCAGACCGCGGCGGCCATCGCGCCTTACCGGGATTGGCGGCAAGCCTGGGCGGCGGGGTACCGACCGTCAGGCTCGACCGACATGCCGTCCACTCACTGGTTCAACCATGCGTACGAGAAAGGGCCGGTGCTGGATCCGCGCCACCCGCAGGGACTCGTCTACGCCAACACGCATCACGGGCCGGTGCTGCTCGGGGCGATGTTCCAGATGCAGCGCATCGGCGACTTCGGACCCGACCCCGGCGGTCCGCTGACCGCGTGGCACCAGCACGAAAACATCTGCTTCAGCCCGATCGGGCTCGAGTTCAGCCTGATGACGCCTTACTCGACGTGCCCGATTGGCGCCATCGACATCACCGCGCCCGCGATGCTGCACGTCTGGATCGTCGACAACCCGAAAGGCGGACCATTCGCGGTCGACATCGACCCCGCGGTCGTCGCCGCCATCGACAGGACATGAAAGAGATGAACGCCACCAGCCGTCCCGAAGCCGCATTCGTTCTTCTGCTCATGCAGGCGACGTTCTGGTTCCTGGCCGGCATCTCTGCTCTGCCCTTCGTGCTCGGCGGCGAGGTGTACATGCTCTTGCTCGCGGCATTTTCGTTTGCGCTCGCCGGCTTCGCGGTGTGGAGTGGAATGGAGCTCGTGTGGCGCCGCGCGTGGGCGAGGCGCGCGGTGCTCGCGCTCGAGTGGATCTGCCTGATCGGCTCTCTGCTGATGCTCGCCCTACCGATCGGCGCCAACCGCGGGCCCGTGTCGCTTCTGGTCAGCATCGTGCTGCCCGCCGCCGTCATCCTGCTGCTGCGGGGCAAGGCGATGCGCAATCAGTTCGGAATACGGAGCAGAGTCACCGGGTAGCATCCCTTGGCGTGATCGACCCCAAACACGAAGCATCGATCGAGTTCTGCGTCCCTTGAGACTACCTCGACCAGGCCGTGAGCCTGGCCAACGAGCTGCTCGCCGGCTGGGCGCCGATCCTGCGCGCGGTGGAGCTGCGCAGCGGTAACACAGGGCGTTTCGAGGTCACCCTGGACGGCGAGCTCGTGTTCAGCAAGGCCGAGCTGAAGAGGCATCCGAATCCAGGCGAGGTGACAGCCGCATTTGAGCGCCGCCTCGGCCGGCCGCTTGCGTGGCGCAAGACTTGATCAGGCTCGCGCCACGCTTCGCCGCGCCGGCTGTTTGCTACCAGTAGTACCAGCGGCCGCCGCCCTCTGCAGCGCGGAAGAAAAAACCAAGCACCCACAGCACGAGTGCGATGATCAGGATCCACCAGAGGAAGTTGAGAGATGCAGCCAGCATCCCACCGCCTCCAAAGAGGAGCAGCAGCAAGATCAGTACGATCAGCGCAATCAGCACTTCGTAACCTCCTTTTGCGGGCCACGACTCAGGGCCCGAATTCGCCTCAAATCGGTAACCGATGAGCCTCCCGGGTTACTTAGGCGGCGGTTAAGGCGTCGATGCGTGCTGCGCAACTCCTGGTCCTGAGCTCGGGCGCGGCCGGCATCGACCCGGAGATCGAAGCCCGCCTGCGCAAGGAGTTCTCCGACCACACGGTGGTGCGGGCCGGCGCGCTGAAGCGGATCGCTGGCCTCGTCACGCCCAACGCCAAGGTGGTGGTGGCGGGCGGCGACGGCACGGTCGGGGCGGTGGTGCGTTGGCTCGCCGACACGAGGTGCCGGATCGGCGTCATCCCGCTGGGCACCTTCAACAACTTCGCGATGTCGCTGCGGGTGCCGGCACAGCTCGACAAGGCGATCGCAATCGCGCAGCGAGGCCGCGCTCGTTCTGTCACTCTCGGGCGTGTCAACGGCGTCGTCTTCCTCGAGGCATGCGCCCTCGGCCTGTTCGGGGAGACGATCCGGCTCGGCGAGTCCGCGAAGGATCGCAGGCTGCGTGGCATCACTGCGAAGATTCGCCGCGTCCTCACCGCCCAGCCGTTTCACTACGAGCTGTCGAAAGACCTGGTGGGAAGCGGGACCGCGATGTCGCTGGTCTTCAGCAACACGTCCTCGACCGGCATCCAGCTCCCGGTCGGCGACTCGACGCCGGCGGATCGCGACCTCGAGTTCTCGGTGCACGCGGGAAGCACGCACCTCGACATCGCCGGTCGCGCGCTCGCATCGGCGCTGCTGGCCAAGCATCGCGAGGAGGGCGCGGGCCAGGTGTTCAGGTTTCGCAAGCTACGCGTCGTGACCAAGCCGCGCGTCCGGGCCTACGCGGACCACGTGCCCGCCGGCTACACGCCGCTGACGGTATCCGCGGAGCTGAGCCGGCTCAAGTTCATCGTCCCGCGCTGACCTCGCTACAGGCGATCGGCGAGCCGGAGAGCCCAGGCGATGGCGGTGCCGATGCCCCCACCGACCATGGCGCCGACTGCGACGTCGCCTGGAAAGTGATGTCCCAGATAGACCCTCGACAGGCCGACTCCGGTCGCCAGCGTGAATGCCATGGGCGCCGCGCCTGGGTAGAAGGTGGCGAGCGCCGTCGCCGCTGCGAACGACGCAGCCGTATGACCCGAAGGGAATGAGGCGTCGGCGGGCTTGATGCCGACCACCAGCACCTCGCGATCGACGAACGGCCTGCGCCGGCGAAAGACCGGCTTCATCACTCGCTGCACCAGGTAGGTCGCGGAAAGGCTGGCGAGCGCGGTGGCGATGCCGGCGCGCCGCCCTCGCGGACCGCCCAGCCATGCGAGGCCGATGCCCGCGATCACCCAGCCAAGCCCTTCGCCCGCGTCGGAGATCGCGCCGCCCCACCTGTCGGTCGCGGGCGAGTGCGGCAGGCCGTGGATCGCCCTGTAAAGGCTGCGATCGAGAGTCGTCGGCGCAGGACGTACGGGATTCGGCGCTGCTTCCACAAAGATCTAAACGCTGCCGCTCGGTAAAACACCGGCTTCAAGCGTTGTGCACTTGTCATGAGAAGTTCCACTGCTGAGATCGAACGTCAGGCGAAGGCGATCCTCGACAGCGTGGAGAGCGGCGTGGAGCTGATCGAGGAGCGCGCGCGGCCGTTTGTTGAGCGGCACCGCATCACCATCATCGCGGTCGGGCTCGGGGTGCTCGCCGGCGTCGGCGCCGCGGTTATGATCGCCCGCCGGCGCAGCCGGAAGACGCTGGTCATGCGCCTGCACGACGCGACGACATCGGTGGGTGACCGGCTCGAGCGTCCGCTCTCGACCATCAAGTCCGCGGCCGAGCGCATCGCCCACTAGGACGAGCTCGAGACCGCGTACACACCGCCTCGATGGGCGTTACCCAATCAGGGCGCGCATCACATTTCGCGCACCAAACGGGGAATTCTCATAGGAGGAGGTCTTCGCGGTCTTGGGAGTCTTGCTTTTCATCATCTTGGTCGTGATCGTCCTCTCCGCCCTGCTCGGCGCAGGCGGATACAGCGTCCGGCGCTACTGGAGCCCAGCCGGCTCCGAGGTCGTCGAGACCGGCGGTGACACGACTGGCGCAGGCGCAGGCATCGCCGCGGCGCTGATCGCGCTGATCGTGCTGATCATGCTGTTCTTCGGGTTCACGCGATGGAACTGGTTCGGCGCCGTGCCGACGACCACCGCTCCACCCCAGCAGACCGTCACCTCGCCCGCTCCGAATCCGAGCGGCAACGGCGGCGGCTCGCCGGCGGCATCGCCGAGCGCATAGCAGCTCGCTGCACTTACGGAAGGGCCGGTTCACTCCGGCCCTTCTTCATTTTCTGAAACCGTCACGATTGTTGCCATGAAATTCGGCATCGCGATCTTTCCGACCGACTACGCGATCTCGATGGCCGAGCTCGCACCCGCGGTCGAGCAGGCGGGCTTCGAATCGCTGTGGGTGGCCGAGCACTCGCACATCCCGGTCAGCAGGCTCACGCCCTACCCCGCCGGCGGCGAGCTGCCTCGCATGTACATGCACACGATGGATCCGTTCATCGCGCTGACAGCGGCGGCGCTTGCCTCGAAGACATTGCTTGTCGGCACAGGCATCTGCCTCCTGATCGAGCGCGATCCAATCCACACCGCCAAGGAGGCCGCCAGCGTCGACCTGCTCTCCAACGGGCGCTTTCTGTTCGGCATCGGCGGCGGCTGGAACCGCGAAGAGATGGGCGACCACGGAACCGCGTTCGAAACGCGATGGAAGCTGCTGCGCGAGAGGGTCGAGGCGATCAAGGCTTTGTGGACCCAGGATGAGGCGGAGTACCACGGCGACATGGTCGACATCGAGAAGAGCTGGTTCTGGCCGAAGCCTGTGCAGAAGCCGCACCCTCCGATCATCCTGGGCGGCAACGGCCCGAACACCCTGAAGCGCGTGATCGCCTACTGCGATGGCTGGATGCCGAACCGCGGCACGGCGCTGCAGCGCATCGAGGAGCTCCGGCAGATGGAGGCTGAAGCGGGACGGAGCCACGTCGAGGTCTCGTTCTATCCGCGTGCAGCCGCGGAGGACATCGAGAAGGCGGCGGCGGAAGGCGTGGAGCGGTGCATCTTCTACGTCTCGCCCGACGGCCGCGCGCCTGCACTTCTGAAACTGGACGAGCTCGCCAAGCTGATCGCTCCATATCGGAGCCCATAAACCCCCGCGTGACCCGCTGGATCGCCCTGGCGCTCGCAGCGCTGACTCTCGTCTCTGCGTGCACGCGATCCTCGCTGCCTCCCATCGTCGAGCCGAAGCGCGTCTTCGTGATCGTGATGGAGAACCATTCGTTCGAAGAGGCTTTGCAGGGTGCCTACACGGCGGAGCTCGAGAAGCAGGTCGGCGTGGCGACGAACTACCACGCGATCACTCACCCCAGCGTGCCGAACTACCTCGCCATCACGTCCGGCACCACCTGGGGCGTCGACGCTGACGTCTACCGTGCGCTGCCACCCCAGGACATCGGCCACGAGCTGACGGCGTCGCGCGTCAGATGGCGCGCTTACATGGAGGCACTCGGCCCCGGCTGTTTCGACAGCCCGCCTCCTTACGACGGCGACCACAATCCTTTCGCGTACTACGGCGGGCGCTGCCCGGACAACGTGGTTCCGTTCAGTGAGCTGTCGCAGGACCTGACTGCGACGGCGACGCGCTTTTCCTGGATCGGCCCGGACACCTGCCACGACCAGCACGACTGCTCGATTGCGGCCGGCGACGACTGGCTGCGCCAGACGGTCGGCATGATCACGAGCTCGCCGGCGTGGCAGGCGGACGCCGTGCTCTTCATCACGTGGGACGAGGACAGCGGTCGCGGCGACAATCGTGTTCTCACGCTGGTGCTGAGGCCTGACGTCAAGCATCGTGTCAGCGCCGTGAGCTACGACCACTACTCGCTGCTCGCGACCATCGAGGACATCTTGGGAGTGCCGCGCCTGGCCAACGCCGCGACCGCGACTCCCATGCGAGATCTGACCGGCTAGCCGCTCTCCCGGGGAAAAGAAGAGGGACCGGGCCGGAGCCCGATCCCCCTGAGTGGTAGATATTCCGATTCAGCTAATCGCCGCCGCCGTCGCCGCCGCTGTCGCCGCCACCGGTACCGCCGGTGTTGTCGCCCTGGTCGTCGTTGTTGTCACCCTGCTCGTTGTCGTTGTCGGCGTCTGCATCCTGTGCCTCCGGCGCTTCCGGCGCCTCGGACGGCTCAGGGGACGGGGTCTGCTCCGGAACCTCGACAGGCTCTGCATCCCGCGCCTCGGACTCGACCTCGGCCTTCGCGGTATGCAGGGTCACCGCCTGGCCGTGCTGCGCGGCCCTCGCGAACCCATTCGAGATCTGCGCGTGGGCCGACACGCCAAGCGCGGCCACCAGCACGGCGCCCGCGGCGACCGTGATCACATTGAAGAACGACCTTCGCATTGTTCCTCCCTTTCAGGTTTCGTATCGGCGCCGTCGATGGCGCCCCTGCCGCATATCAACGCCGGACCGGAAGCGAGTCGGAAGCATCAGTTACCGCTCGAAGGAGACGGCTCGGGCGAGTGATCGCCACCTCCATCGCTCCCGCCGCCCCCGTCGCTGGGCTCCGGGGTCGGAGACGATTGCGGCTGAGCCGGCTGCTGCGCGTCGTCGCCGTCGGGCGACTCCGCCGGCTGCGGCGACCCGGCCGGCTCAGGGCTCGCTTCATGGTTTTCAGGAGATTGCGTCGGCGCGTTGGGCTCGTTCTCGCCCGACGTCGTCGACTCTTCGCTGGGCGACGGCGTGACCGATCCCGCCGGCAGGCCAACCTGCTTGCTGATGCCGTTCACCGATTGAACGACCCACTCGCGGGTCTGTGGCGGGCCGGCGAGCGCAACCACAACGATGCCCGCAACGGCCACGGCGACCGTGAGCGCGCGCAGCCTCCAGCGCGGTGCCGGCATCGCGCCGGTCGGCACCGCGAAGCGCGCCTGCGAAGGCATGGGCGTGATGAGCGGAGCACCGCTCTCCAGCGCCGCCGACAGCCGCCGGCGGACGTCCTCTGGCAGCTCGCGATCAGGCATCGCTGACTCCACTTCGCTCACGTGGAAGATGAACGCCGGCGTTGCCCGAAGTCGGAAGCTCGCCACGCCAGTCCGGCCCCAGGCGACGGCTGAGCTCGTCGCGAGCCTGCGCCAGGCGCGCGCCGACCGTGCGCTCGGAGACGCCCTCCAGGCGCGCTATCTCGCGGTTGTTGTAGCCGTGGTGGTAGCGGAGCACGAAATCAGCGGCCACACGCGGGGGCAGCGCGGCCAGCGCCTTGATGACATCTGATGTGGTCGCGGCGTCGCCGGGGTCGCGGCCGGCCGAGGGCCGCCCGATGCGGCGGAGGATCTCACCGACCGACCGCAGCTTCGCGCGCCGCCGGTAGGAGATCGCGGTGTTGACCGCGATCTGGTGGATCCAGCCTTCTGGCGCCCGTTCGGGCCGGAAGTTCGGCCAGGCGCGCCACGCCTTGACGAAGGCTTCCTGCACGCAGTCCTCGGCCGCCGCCGCATCGCCAGTGATCGCGTACATGGTCCTCAGCAGCCGCGGGTAGTTCTCGCGGTACAGGCGGTCGAAGTCGTCGCGATTGCCAGGTTGCAATGCGGTGCTGGTGGCTTCCCCTTCCGCCCCCATAACCTCTGCCAACGTTTACGACCGCGAGTTACCTGCGTTCCAATTCGCCTCTACACTCGTAGGCCTCGATGGCAGAGCACGCAATCGGCGTGGTGGGACTCGCGACGATGGGCATGAACCTCGCGCGCAATCTCGCATCGCATGGCGCAAGCGTCGCAGTGTACAACCGCACGCGAAAGCGGACCGACGAGTTCATGTCCGAGTACGCACGCGAAGGCGATTTCCATCCGGCGTTCACGCTCGACGAGCTGACGAAGGCGCTGCGACCGCCACGCGCGATTCTCATCATGGTCAAGGCGGGGGCGCCGGTCGATGAGGCGATCGACGCGCTGTCGCTGATCCTGCGGCCGGGCGACACCATCATCGACGGCGGCAACTCACTGTTTCACGACACGCGGCGCCGCGCGGCGGCGGCCGCGCAGCGCGGCCTCGGATTCCTGGGCATGGGCGTGTCTGGTGGGGAAGAGGGCGCTCTTCACGGACCCAGCCTCATGCCCGGAGGGCCCCGCGAGTCGTACGACCGGGTCGAAGAGATGCTGAAGGCGATCTCCGCCAAGGTCGACGGCGTGCCGTGCTGCACGTACATCGGTCCCGACGGCGCCGGCCACTTCGTGAAGATGGTCCACAACGGCATCGAGTACGCCGACATCCAGCTCATCGCCGAGAGCTATGACTTCCTCGGTCAGGCTCTCGGCCTGGATGCGAATGAGCTGGCGGCGATCTTCCGCGAATGGAACGAAGGCGAGCTGCAGTCGTACCTGATCGAGATCACAGCCAACGTTCTCGCCAAGCGCGATGACGGCGCGGGCGGCGCGCTCGTCGATGAGATCGAGGACGAAGCGGAACAGAAGGGCACCGGCCGGTGGACAAGCCAGTCCGCGCTCGAGCTCGGCGTGCCGCTCACCGGGATCACTGAGGCCGTGTTTGCGCGGATGCTCTCGAGCCAGAAGCGCGAGCGGATGACCGCCTCCTCGATCCTGGCGGGACCGAGTCGCCGCAGCATCAGCGCTTCAGAACGGTCGTCGCTCGTGGACGACATGCGCGACGCGCTGTATGCGTCCAAGATCGTCGCGTACGCGCAGGGGTTCGAGCACCTTGCCGCGGGGTCGAAGGAATACGAGTGGGGTGTCGACCTCGGGTCGCTCGCGACCATCTGGCGCGGCGGCTGCATCATCCGCGCGAAGTTCCTGAATCGCATCCGCGATGCGTACGGCGAACAGCCGGACCTGGCCAACCTGATGCTCGCGCCGTTCTTCAAGGAAGCCCTCGCGTCGTCGCAGGAAGCGTGGCGGCGGGTCGTGAAGCATGCCGTCGACGCAGGCGTGCCGATCCCGGCATTCGCGTCGTCGCTCGCGTACTACGACGGCTACCGGCGCGCGCGAGGACCCGCGAACCTCATCCAGGGGCTGCGGGACTACTTCGGCTCACACACCTATCGACGCACCGATCGCGAAGGCTCGTATCACACGCGATGGGCGCAGGACGGCGTAGAGGTCAGGACCGACCAGACCTGACACTCTCGGCCGGATTCTGCCCGAAGACGAGGAAAAGGACCACGAGGGCGAGGGCCAGTGCGGGCAGCCCCCAATCGGTGACGAAAGTGTCGGCGAAGGCGATGCGCGCGATCGCCGAGCAGAGAACGTACACGCCGCCGAGCACGATCGCGAGCCGGAACCTGCGCGCCGCGTGGTGCAGCTGCCGGCGCAGTCCGCCGGGCCGGAGAGTGAGGACGGTCGTGCCGACGAGCACGATGAGCACGAGCCCGATGAGGAATCCCCTCAGGCCGCTCGCCTCCGAACCAGGGCAATGTTCGCGTCGTCAGCCGTCACGCGCTGGCGCCGGAAGTTGCGGAGCGCAAACCGATCGCACGCGGTTTCGGCGGCGGATCCCTTTTTCAACTCCTCGTGCAGGTACCAGTGCAGCCATTCGTGGCAGTAGAGGAAGCGGAGAACGTCGCGTCGCGACCTGAAGAACACGTTCTCCGACAGCCACGAGAAGTGCATGCCCTTGCCGCGCTTGCGACGAGCTCCGTGATACACGCGCTCCTTGAAGGGACGGAACGGCTTCGGGACCTGCAGGGTGATGCGGCGGCCATCGAAATCGCAAAGCGCCGCGAGGTGCGGCTCGGTGCGATAGCGGAGCTGCTTGACGACCACGTCGTAATCGCATTTCGGCAGACCGGCCAGGGCGCGGCGCGCCTCGGCGGTGGTCATGTCCGCCAGCTCGCTATAGATCATGTCCGCCCGTCGCCTATTCCTTAGGCTCGAGCTTGATCGAAACCGAGTTGATGCAGTAGCGCAGCCCGGTGGGGTCAGGGCCGTCGTCGAAGACGTGGCCGAGGTGGCCGCCGCACTCCGCGCACGTGACCTCTGTCCGAACCATGAAGTGGCTCGTGTCGACGTGCTCCTCGACCGCGGCTGGTGACGCCGGCTCGTAGAAGCTCGGCCAGCCGCAGTGGGCGTCGAAGTTGGTGTCAGAAACGAACACCTCCGCTCCGCATCCGGCGCAGCGGTAGACGCCCGCGGTGCGCGTGTCCCAGTACTCCCCGGTGAACGGCCTTTCCGTGCCCTTCTCCCGCAGGACCTGGTACTGCTCAGGGGTCAGGTCTCGCCGCCACTCCGCTTCCGACTTTCTGACTTTCTGGCTCATCTCGCTCCTCTAAAAACCCTCACCCTGACCCTCTCCCAAAGGGAGAGGGATACCCGGGCCTCACCCTGACCCTCTCCCAAAGGGAGAGGGATACCCGGGCCTCACCCTGACCCTCTCCCTGAGGGAGAGGGATACCTGGGCCAGTCTACGGCCGGGACACCTGCCCGACCGCGATCAAACGGGCCACGTCCACGGGGGAAACGATGCCCACCAGCTGGCCCTTGTCAAACACAAGCACCCTGTTCTCGATCGCGGTCCCGATCCTCTCGATCAGGCTCGAAAGCGTCTCGTCGGGACGCGCTGTCGGGACATCGGAGATCGGCCGGGCGACGCTGCTGAGCCGGCCGTCGACGGCCTCCCGGCCGAGCTTGACGAGGTCGCCGAGCCGGACGACGCCCGTGAGTGCCCCGGACGGGTCGTGCAGCGGGTAGGTCGTGAAGCGGTGGCCGGGAGCCACGGACTCCAGGAACTGCCCGACGGTCAGCCAGTCCGGGATGGTCACCACGGGCGAGCTCATGGCCGCCGAGACCGGCACCGACCGCAGCGCTGCCTTGATCGTCGCGCCGGCCTCCTCCTGGGACCCGGCGCTGAGCAGGAACCAGCCTATGAAGGCGAGCCAGATGCCGTTGATCGGACTGACCGTGAAGGTCAGCGCGATACCCAGGGCGATCATCACGTAGGCGAGGACGCGGCCGATCCGTACCGCGCTGTGCACCCCGCGCTGGCGGCTTCCCTGGCGCCACCAGAACAGCGAGCTGAGGAGGCGCCCGCCGTCAAGCGGGAACGCAGGCACCAGGTTGAACAGCGCCAGCGCGACGTTGACATAGGTCAACCACGCGAACACGTCAGCCACGAGCGGCGCGGACGAGGTGGCAAACGCCAGCGCAAACGCGAGGCCGGCGATCACCAGGCTGGTCAGGGGGCCGACCCCTGCTATGACCGCCTCGGCACGCGCGCTTTGCGGCTCGCCGTCAAGGCGGGAAACCCCTCCGAAGAGCCACAGCGTTATGCCTCCGACCTTCACGCCGTATCGCCTGGCCACCACGGCGTGCGCGAGCTCGTGCCCGAGGAGGCAGCCGAAGAAGGCGACGCCTCCCAGGGCGGCCGCCAGCCAGTAGGTCAAAGGCCCCTGCTTGGGGACGTCGGCAGGGAAGGCCTGCACGGCCAGCGTCCACACGATGAGCGCGTAGATGAAGACCAGGCTCCAGTTGAATCCGACCTCGATGCCTAAGATCTTTCCGAGCCGGATCGTCGACCCCATGTCTGGGAGCATAGGCGCAGCAAGGAGTCACAGAATGGCCACGCCGAAGGCGACGCGACCCTACATGCCGGGATACGGCCTGCTGCCCGAGAACGAAGGCACTGGGCTCCTGCCGTGGAGCTGGGCGGAGACGCGGCTCATGAACTCGCGCAACTACTGGCTGGCAACCGTGTGGCCACAGCGGCGTCCGCACGTGATGCCCGTATGGGGTATGTGGCAGGAGGGCGCGTTCTGGTTCAGCAGCAGCAAGGGTTCACGCAAGTCGCGCAACCTGATCGTCAACACGCGCTGCGTGGTGACCACCGAGGACGCGCACAACCCGGTGGTGGTCGAGGGCGTGGCGACGCTGGTCGACGACGGCGAAACCCTGGCGAAGATCCTGGCCTGGGAGAACGCCAAGTACGAGACCGACTACTCGAT
>Ga0070697_100000790_pt1 | contig 23755 bp, 22 predicted proteins | sample KBSK1501metaG_FD_65475 | JGI IMG/M metagenome (GOLD analysis project Ga0070697, IMG submission 65475) | Corn, switchgrass and miscanthus rhizosphere microbial communities from Kellogg Biological Station, Michigan, USA - KBS K1-50-1 metaG | ecosystem: Host-associated > Plants > Roots >... | reverse complement strand
AGTGAAGGCCCATGGCTCCGAAGTCGGATCCACTGACGCAGCCGAACATAAGGGCATAACCCTCCGCTTCCGCCACCGACACGTCTTTGAAGCGCTCCGTGGAATCCCGGACAACTTTGAGCAGGGCGCCCTTGCTCTGCAGGTTCAGCACCGGATGTTGATGTTGTGGTGTCAACGCATGTGCGTTGCTGTTTTGCGCCGAGACGTGCCAGGGAAAAGCGGTTATGAGTAGGACAGCGGTCATTGAATACTGAAATCGAGTCACGAATCGTCCGATCTTCACAGTAGGGCCTCCTATATATGAGTTGTTGCGAAACCCGGGGTAGCGTGCGCTTCTCATCGGCGAGCGGAGCCCAAGGGCAGGATCGTGGACACCCCCGCCGGCAACACGCGGCGTATAGGTTAGTGATGTCCTCCTGCCATGCCTCCAGCCTCGCCTTCATGCGTGTCAATCGAAATCAAGAAGGCGTTGCGGTCGGTGTAGGAGAATCGGTGGCCCTGGGTATCAGCGCTGTGCTCGATGGAGCGGTAGAGTTCGAACCCGTCGTTGTTCTGGGCGCCAAAGTACTTCACGTTTTTCAAGATGACTCCCTTGCCGTCGGCTCCGGGCTCGCGTTTTAGTTTCATTTTGGCCAGCTGGCCGTCGCCAAGTTTGGCCTCGACGATGTTGCCTGTGCGGGCGATCTCAATCGGGGCTTCCTGCACTTTGAGCTCGCCCCACTCCAGGCCGTAGGTCTTCAGAATCATGGGCGCAAGTGCCTCGCGCTGTTCTTTCGTGGTGGCTGGATCGAACGACACGACCACCCACTTGCCTTTCTTGTCGGTACCCCACTCTTCGCCCAAGTCGCCCGTGAGCCAGTACTTAGCGCCAGTCAAGTTGGTGCTGCCCGAGTGCCCTTCCCGGACTTTCACCGCCATGTTGAACTCGCAATGCGGGTATTCGGCGTGCTTGTTGAAATAGCATTGGCAAAAAGAATGGCAACTACAGGCTTCGACATAGTCGGCCTTCATGCCCCATTTGGGTTTTGCTGGGGTTGAAGCCATGAGCACGAAAACACAGATTGTCAGAAGGCCCACGCGTTTCCACTTCTTCATACCTGTCTCTTTTTTACGGCCCAGGGAATCCAAGTTCTCCGCCAGCGAATTCAGATCCCCGAGTTGATATCGCCGGGCAGTACCCGGCTCAGCCTCATGACGTCGAGCGCGATACACGCCCCCTTGGCTTTTTCGTCCCGACCGCCTCTGCTAGAATTTCGATCATGTGGGGCGCGGCCGGTCTCGCCCGCCGTGGGGTTGACTGGTATTTCATAGCTAGACCGCCCGCAACGTGTCTTTAAAGCCCGATCAAACTTTCTTCAAATCGCTCTAAAACTTCGTATGTCGCTGCAACCGCAGGTCTCTTACGAATTCGGCCCATTCAGGCTGAATCCTGCCCAGCAGCTCTTGGCGGAAGGGACGAAGAGAGTTCCGCTCACGCCCAAAGCGTTTCGGATCCTGTTGGCGCTGGTCGAGAGCCAGGGTCAGATATTGAGCAAGGAGGAGCTGCTCCAGAAGGTCTGGCCGGATACATTTGTGGAGGAAGCCACTCTGGCTCAGAATGTCTTCAATTTGGGAGCCGTTCAGATTCAGTCCAAAGACCAGCCGGAGTGTCGCCAAAGGTGGTATCAGAGCAATTGGGATGCCAGCACGGCGTTTACATTGGACACTTACGCTCACGTGCTCCCGCACATGCAGGACGAAGCTGCCACAAACGTAGAGGCGTTGCTCTTTGGGAAAGAAAGCGTGGTCGCTAACTGAGCATCTGCTGCTCGGCACTCGATACCCCCGGTCGCTCAACCGAGGGTTGGAAAATCGGGTGCCGAGAGCGCTACCTCGACGTGGACTGCCTGTCCTTGAACGATGCCGCCACCTGGCTGAGCTCTGGCCTTACGAGGGACAGAATTCGGCTCTATTTTTCCAGAGACTTACCGATTGCATGTCGGAGAATCAGGGTGCCGTCTTTGGAATAGGAGTTCGGCGACACGCATGTGCGAACTGGTGCGGGTAGGGGGCCGTAGCCGCCGCCGCAAATTAGACAGCAGGATATAATTTGCGGCATGCACCGTCGGCAGTGCCTCCGGGCTTTCTTTCAGCTGGGACTTTTTTCTTTATCTCCTTTTCTGTCCCCCTTCGCCGCGAAGGTCGGTAAGGAGGACGAGTACGTCCCTAACTATGTTGATTTTGCAAGTCAGGCGGGGTTGACCACTAGGACTGTGCTCACGGGACATGAAAGCAAGGACTTTCTTCTCTCCACGACGGGTGGCGGAATTGCTCTGTTCGACTATGACAATGACGGATGGCTGGACATATTTATCGTCAACAGCTGGGGATTGAGTAGGTTCCCGAAAGGTGAAGAGCCTACAAATCACCTTTACAGGAACAATCGTGACGGGACATTTACAGATGTGACTGCGAAGGCCAATCTCGTGCGCTCGGGTTGGGGCCAGGGAGTGTGCGTCGGGGATTACAACAATGATGGCCTCTTGGATTTGTTCGTCACGTATTACGGCAAGAACGTGCTGTACCGCAACAACGGCGATGGTACCTTCACCGACGTCACGCGCGAATCCGGGCTGCTTCAAGTTGAGGACCACTGGAACTCCGGCGCTGCTTTCCTCGATTACGACCGTGACGGGTATCTCGATCTGTTCGTCAGCAACTATGTGGCATACGAAGCCGGCCTGGCACTGTACGATTCGGATCCCTCCCTGGTCGGCGTGCAATCGCCGGTGTTGTACGGACCGAAAGGGTTAGAGGGATCGAAGAACATTCTCTATCACAACAATGGCGATGGAAGCTTTACAGATGTATCGAGAGCCGCCGGTATTGCGAAGCCCGAGCGGACCTACGGCTTCACGCCGTGTGTTGCTGACTACGACAACGATGGCTGGCTCGATATTTACGTTGCGAACGATTCGACGCCGAGTCTGCTTTTCAAAAATAATCGAAATGGAACATTCACAGAAATAGGATTGCTCGCCGGGGTAGCTGTTGACGAAAACGGCAGCTCGCAAGGCGGGATGGGTGTTGATGCTGGTGATTATGACCGCGACGGTTTTCTAGATATCATAAAAACCAACTTTTCAGATCAGACCACGTCTCTATACCACAACCAGGGGAATGGGTTCTTTACAGACCGCACATTCCAAGCCGGCCTCAGTGGGCAGACTTCCGCAGTCAAGTGGGGCACTGCTTTCGTTGATTTTGACAACGACGGCCAGCTCGACCTCTTAATGGTCACCGGAGCGATTTACCCTCCGCGTCTGAGCGCGGGACACACCAAGCCGAAAGAAGATGAAGGCAAGAAAATCTTGTACCGCAATTTGGGAAACGGTCGCTTCCAGGATATCTCCGACCGTGGCGGACCTGGTTTACTACTTCCGCGTTGCAGTCGCGGGGCGGCTTTTGGCGACATTTTTCACACAGGGCAAATTGATGTGGCAATTAACAATCTGAATGACGTTCCTACTTTGCTTCGGAATCAGTCGGCTTCGCCCAACTCATGGATGCTTGTAAGACTTGTGGGAACGCGCACTAACCGTGCGGCGATCGGATCCAGAGTAATTGTCGAAGCTGAGGGCCGACGTCAAATTCAGGAAGTACGCAGTGGTGGCAGTTTCTGTTCGCAGAGCGATTTGCGATTGCATTTTGGCTTGGGCCGCGCGCGCGAAGCCACTCGTGTACAAGTCAAATGGCTGGGCGGGGGGCAGGAAATCGTGGAACACGTTCCGGTCGATCGCTTAGTTGTGATCCATGAAGGAAAGGGAATTGTCAGTCAGGAAAAGTTTTGAACTTGTTTCGGGCGCTATCCCGCTCGTTGTCCTCACTCTTCTCTCCGCCACGGCTCAGTGCGCCCAACGGAACATCCCGGGAAATCCCAGTCAAACCACGGCGTACGATAACGCTTTTCGTCTCCTGCAAACCGGACATGCTGATGAGGCGCTCACAGAAATAGATACCGGATTGGCAGCTAAACCGGACGATCCCTCTTTGAACAACCTTCGAGGGCTGGTGACGGCCAAGTTGGGTCGAACTGAGGATGCCGAGGCCAGTTTCCGGACAGTCATCCGACTACGTCCGCACGCGACCATGGGTTACAACAATCTTGCTGCGTTGCTTTGGCAACTGGGCCGTCGCGCCGAAGCCGTGAAATTATTCAGGCAGGCCCTGACCGAGGAGCCGAACAACTTTACAGCGCTGGTCGGTTTGGGGACGACTTTGGCAGAAACCAGGGAATGGGGGGAAGCTGAGCCATATCTGGAAAAAGCCTGGTCCGGCCATCCTGGAGACTTCCAGGCCGGTTATGAGCTCGCTCGGAGTCTACGAGAACTGAAGAGAAACGCCGAGGCTCAGAAAGTACTCACGAGGTTGAGCCCTCCTGATGATAGTGCCAGTGCGACGCAGTTCTATGCGCTCTCAGCGGGAGTGGCTGAACAGCTTGGAGACCAAGGGACCGCAACTCGATATTACAGTCGTGCGTACGAACTCAGCCCGCAATCGTTTGAGATTTACCTTGCGCTCGTGCGCAATACTCTGCGAGCAGGAGACAAGCGGAAGCCGCAACTGCCTTCTGCACCGGCGGCCCTGTCCGCAGAGCAACACTTTGAGCTTGGACTCATGTTTGAATCCGGCGGCGACTATTCACAGGCAGTTTCTCATTTTGAGCAGGCCTTGCAGCTGCAGCCAACCAGTCAGCCGGCAAGTTATAACTTGGCCTTAGCCTATAAGCAGCAGGGGAGGACAGAGGCCGCTACTGAGTTGCTCGAACGTACTCTCAGGCAACAGCCGGACGCCGAGCTGTATAACCTGCTGGCAGCAATTGAAGAAGAGAGGGGGCGTTACGTCGAAGCGGTGCGACACTACCAGCAAGCTGTCGAGCTCGACCCGAGCAACGAGCAATACTATTTTGATCTCGGCGCGGAATATCTTACCCATCTCACGTTTGGTCCGGCGACTGAGGCGTTCAGGGTGGGCTCGCAGAGGTTTCCCAAATCTCCGCGCCTATATGTGGGAAGAGGTTTGGCTCAATTTGCTCTGCGTCAATACGCGGACGCAGCAGACGCGTTCATAGACGCACTGGAGGTTGATCCGGCATCGCCGGATGCGTTCCTCGCCTGGAATGCCTTACCGACGTTCGTGATGGTGGCTGAATGGGAAAGGATACAGCCACGACTGCAACGTTTGGCGGAACGAAGTCCTGGAAATTCCCAGGCACTGTTCTGTTTGGGCGCTGCGCTCTTCCGGCACAGCGTAGCCTCGAATCGAGCGGACCGTCTCGATCTGGCGCAATCCATGCTCGAAAAAGCCGTCCGTTTGAATCCACGACTGGCAGCAGCACACCTCGAATTAGCCACACTCTATGCTCATCGCAAACAAAACCAAAAGGCCGTGGGCGATTTTCGTGAGGCAATTCGGTTGGATCCGGACTCCGAAATGGCGCACTACAGGCTTGGGCAGACTTATCGAGACCTGAACCAATTGACGTTGGCTGAGCGGGAATTGGATTTTTATCGGAAGCTGTCTCGAAATCACCGGGACCGAATGGCGCAAACCCGGAGCGCCATCAGACAATTCGTGCTTGCAAAGCCCGGTTCCGAGGCGGCCTCAAGGGGCGAAAGCACTATTGTGAAGTAACTTCAGCTTCTCAGACGACGCAGTGTTATGGTTGCGCGTGTATCACAAGAGAAAGGAGCTACAAGGAAATGAACAGAATGCCATTGCGGCGCGGCGTTTGGGCCTGGCACCGTGTCGTCGTTCTTTGTATTGCTATTTCCGCAAGTTTTCCGAGCAGACTAACTGCAGCGGACATGCGGAAGCCCCTTCCCGATCATGTTCCTCCCAAGCGTTCCTCACAAATTGAAGATGGCTTTGGCACAAACTCTGATCTGCCGCGTGATCCTTATTTGCCCTGGAACCGCTGGTGGTGGACCCGGATGTCCGATGCTGGTTTCAAGTGGATTCGCATCGGCCAGTACGAGAACAGCTCTGACCGAACCAGTGGGGATTGGATCGAGCAGAAACGCGGTGTATATTCCAGCTCGCAGGAACTAGAGGACTACGTAGATGTTATTTTGATTGGCCCCTGTTTCCAGAAGCGCCAAGTTCCCTAACGGTAGCGCTGAGAGGGAACTCTGCGAAACTGAGCTGGAGCCTCCATGGGGGAGAGCCTAAGGGTGTAGTGGTAGAGCGCCGGGTTGAAAGCCTTGCCGGGGACGGTTCCCGGTGGGAACGAATTGCAAAGCTGGAAAATACGGCAACCGAGTACACCGACTCTGGTGTCGCGAAAGGCCGGCAAGCTGCTTATCGCGTACGTGCGTACAATGACCCGGGGGAATCTGCCTATTCGAATATTGCCGGCGGGACTGTTCCGATTCGATAGAACTCTGAATTTCGGCTAGAACATATATTTTAAGGCGAACTCAATCTGCCGATTGTCGGTCGAGGTGCTGGTAATGCTAGCTCCCCCGGGTTGATCCACGGTGTTGCCCGGCAGCCCAAAATTGGGATGGTTGAGCAGGTTGAAGAACTCGGATCGGAACTCAATCTGGTGAGTTTCACGTATCTTGAAGCTTTTTTGCAAAACGAAATCCATATTGACAAGCTTTGGGCCTCGCAGGTTGCCAATCCGCGAGTTACCGAACACGTGCGCGATTTGTTGTCCGGGGGCCAAAGGCGGTGCGGCAAACACGGCCTGGTTGTACCAGCACGACAGCGTTTGGTGACCTGGAACACAACCGAGGTTCGCTTGTTCAGCCTGCCCAATGGAGAAACTGTACGGATTCCCAACCTGATCAGGCCGATAACTGCCGCTACCGGTATTGCTGAGATCGCCGGACATGACGGCCGTAAATGCCTCCCCGCTCTGCGCGCTCGTTATGCCACCGATCTGCCATCCACCAATAATTCCGTCGGAAACACCCCCTAGGTTAGGGAGGAAATGCCGGCCCCGACCGACCGGCAATTCGTAGATATAGCTCACTACGAAACGGTGGCGAAGGTCGGGCAGTACCGGGCCAAACTCCTTCTCCGGATGGTGGGCGTCCTGGATAGCTGCCCCGACGTTGCCGTCTGCATTACCCAGATTGTGCGCCAGAGTGTACGAGGCTAGCAGGTTAAATCCGCTGGAGAAACGCTTATTCACCGACGTCTGAAAGGCGTTGTAGAACATCTGCAATTGCGGAAAATCCAACGGCAACACGTTGCTCAGGTCGGGCAGGACGTTGAAGTACGGACGACCAAAGTTGCCTGTGGCATCCGAGAAGTTGGAATCCAGCGGTTGAAAAGGCTGGTTCAGGTCGCTGACCTCGTGATTCCACAAGTGGTATGCGCGTGTGCCGACGTATCCGACTTGTGCCATCCAGTTCTGCAAAAACTGGTGTTGAATCCCCAAATTCCACTCGATAATCCGTGGCATGCGGCGAACGGGACCGGTCGTGCGCACGACTCCAGTGGGGTGATTGGGATCAGCGAAGGGAATAATTGGCGAAAAGCCAGCAGATATGAATTGACTCGAGGAGGGGATCTGGCCCACGTTGAAGAAATGAGACGTAAACGCCAGCTGTGGCGGGTTCAGACCCAAGTCATCGAAGATGTTCCCCTCGCTTGAGTAGAATATGCCGAAGGCGCCATGGACCACGGTGTCCTTCTGCGGAGACCACGCCAAGCCGAGTCGCGGCGCCCAGTCGCTCTTGTCAAACTTAACCCCCGCGTGAGGCACAGCATTGGATCCATACGAATTCACTACGAGGGCACGGTCCAGATCGAAGTTTCCAACGCGGCCATTGGCGGGCGAGGTCACCTCGTACCGCAAGCCGATGTTTAACGTAAGGTTTGGCAAAGCGTGGAAATCATCCTGAACGAACTCCGCCAGGTCCCAATAGCGTGTTGGATACATTCCAGTAAGGAAGTCCTGCCCTGACGAAGTTGGTATTCCCAGTATCAAGTCAGCAAGCCCGTTGCCGCCATTAGCGGAAGTCAGGTCGGCGGTGTACCCCCCTGGGAAGCTGAACTGTCCACGAGACGCAGTCAGCTGAAAGAAGTTCCGCTGCTGGCGACGGAAGTCAACGCCGAACTTGAAGGAGTGCTTGTTACGGACCCATGTGACGGTGTCTGCAACTTGATAAATGTTTTCAATGGCGTGCTCAGGCGTCCACAGCGAATCACCCATGGGGGTGAAGCTGGCGACATCCTCAAAAGACAATCCCGAAGAGTTGACATCGCCGCGATTGGCGAACGGAATCCCAACTTGCTCCGAAACATTCTTGCCGAACAGAAGCGGCAGGGCGTTCACCGCATAACGGAAGAAGCCCCCATGAGCATCATTGAGGAGGCGCCCCGAAAAAGTGTGGGTCCAACCAAGGTTACCGTGCTGCGATCGCGTCTTATCGCGACTGGGACAGCAGCTTGCCCCGCCTAAGTCTCCCAACGGCCCTGGCCGCAAGCTGCGAATGTCATCGAAGCTGTAGCCCGCAAAGATCTGATCCGGTTCACGAAAGCGATGATCCAGGCGAATGTCGAACGAATCCTGATCGTTCACTCGACTCGGACTTGAAATGTAGTTATTAACCAAGCCTGGACCATTGGGCAGGGGATACAAATTGGCAACGTTCAATCCCGTCGCATTGAGCATTGAGGATGGGATTATGTTGTTGGAGCTGACGGGATCGCGGAGCAGAACCGTGCCGCTCCCATCCGCACACGCATGACTGTGAGTGCTAAAAGGGTCGAAGATCGTGCCGAGGTCGAATGACTCCCCCGGACCTGGAGCCGGACAAGGAGAAAAGGTAACTCCTGTCAGCCGGTCGCTGAAATCGCCACTGCGCTCCACGGCATTAGGCACGGTAGAAACGTAGCTCAAGGCCTCCCGGATCCTGGTTGCCTGGTAATCGCCGAAGATGAATGTCTTGTCTTTCCTGATCGGTCCCCCGAGAAAGCCCCCAAATTGATTTCTCTTAAAGCCCGGCTTCGGCGCGGGTGGAGGAGAAGCGAAATAGTTTCTCGCGTCCAGTGCGCTGTTGCGGATAAATTCAAAGAGCCCGCCGTGGATCTGATTCGTGCCGGATTTGACCACTACGTTCACCGCGGCCCCACCGCGGCCAAATTCTGCACTCATGGAGTTTTCTTCGGTGCGGAATTCCTGAATCGCATCCGGCGGCGGAAGGACGACGACACCACCGAGGCCGAACTCATTGTTGTCAACACCGTTCAGGAGAAAGTTGTTATTCGAGACGCGCAGTCCATTTACCGAAAGGGCTTCATTGGCCCTTTCGTTCTCAAAGACTCCGCCCGAAACGTTGGACCCCGTCATGCCGCTATTGGCACCTGGCCCTAGGTAGGCGAGCTGAATGAAATTGCGGCCGTTTAGTGGCAAGTCAGAAATCCGTTTCTCGGTTTCTATTGTTCCCAGCGAGGAGCTCTCTGTTTGCAGCAGGGGAACGACTCCGGTCACTTCCACTGATTCGGTCGTGGCGCCCACCTGCAGATTTAGATCCACTCGTACCACCTGGTTGACGCCCACCTCCACGCCCGGTTTCACCGCTCTTTTGAAACCTTGTTTTTCCACGGTCACAGAGTACGCACCAATGCGCAACAAGTTGGCTGCATATGCTCCGGAAGTGTCCGTTGTGACTTTGATGGATTGATCGGTGGCCGAATTCGTTACGCTTACGTCGGCCCCGGCTACCTTCGCGCCACTGGGATCGCTCACGATGCCCACAATACTGCCCCGATCGACTTGAGCGATTAACGAGGAAGCGTTGGTAACTAGTACCAAAGCAAGGGCCAGCTTCACAGCCCGGCTGGTCTCTGACGGTGCCTTCATGGTGCCCCCTTGGCCTGCGGGAGTCAGAGGTGAATTGTCTGAACCGCTTTAATACTCCACCGCAAGCACCAAGTCAAGCTGAACAATAGATGCTCGAAAGTCGCAGAAATTCCCAGCCAGGACTACAATGTGGCCCTGCATTGGAGTCTTGTCATGAACACGATTCGGCGCTCAAGCTTTGTGCTCGTGCTTTGCTTGGTCTGCTCAGTCGCATCGCCGCAATATCGCGGTCCAGTTGGGAACGGCCACGAGAGAAAAGGGTGGGCCGAGCTACCAGAACAGCGCACCGCAATTCATCTGACCAACGCGCCCGACCCGCGAGAGCTCAAAAAAGACGCCGATGAATTGGCACAACTGTCGCAGACTATACCTGCTGAGGTCGAGGGGATCAGCCGCGGTTTAGTCTCCAGCAACTTGAACGAGAGGCTCAAGCGTATTGAGAAGCTGTCCAAGAAACTGCGGGATGCCGTAGAGCGTAGCAGCCGGTGACGCGGGAAGCTGGTTTTCGAACCGTTGCCGCCAGCTCCGCGGGAGAAGCGTGGTCAAGACTGTCGGCGACCTTCAACCAGGTGGGCAACCTAAAGTACGTCTATTGACCACGTGCCAGGCTGCAGTTAAAGTGCTTTCCCTGAGAGGAGCGCAATGTCGGAACTCGCTTTATTCGGCGGTCGCAAGGCGAAGGGCAAACCATTTCCTGAATGGCCTATTTACGACGACAAAGAACGTCGCGTGCTGATGGAGGTCTTGGAGAGCCGCATCTGGTGGCGCACGCCGGGAACCAAGACCTTTGAATTTGAGCGTGAGTTCGCGGCCTTTCACGGCGCGCGGCACGGCGTCGCGGTGACGAACGGTACCGCCGCAATCGAAGTTGTCATGGCCGCTCTTAACGTTGGGCCAGGTGATGAGGTCATCGTTCCAGACTTCACCTTCATCGCCACTGCCAGTGCCGTGCTGTTTGCCGGAGCACTGCCAGTAATGGTGGACGTTCGGCCAGATACATACTGCATCGATCCCGATCTGGTCGAAGCGGCGATCACCCCGCGCACAAAAGCTATCATCGCGGTACACATGGGCGGGCATCCCGCTGATCTTGATCGCTTGACCAAAATCGCCCGGGACCATGACATTGCACTGGTGGAAGACAGTTCGCACGCGCATGGCAGCGAATGGCGAGGGCGGCGAATCGGCACGTTTGGAACAGCGGGAACATTCAGCTTTCAATCCAGCAAACTGATCACCGCCGGAGAAGGCGGCATAATCATTACAAATGACGATGCAGTCGAACGACTGGCCCGCTCCGTCCACGATTGCGGCCGCATGCCCGGCGAGTGGTTCTATAGCCATTTTATTTATGGTTCCAATTACCGGCTCAGTGAATGGCAGGGCGCCGTGCTTAGCGTGCAACTCACGCGTCTGGATGCGCAGACTGCGCACCGCCACAAGAATGCGCGGCTGCTCGATCGGCTGTTGGGAGAGATTGAGGGCATTACACCGCAGAAATTGGACGCTGGCTGCACTCGCAACGGACAGTATGCGTATATCGTTCATGTGGATCGCGACGCTTTTGCCGGCATCAGCACGGAAAGATTCATCGCAGCCATGAATGCCGAAGGCATTTCCAACCAGGCGAGTTATCCTCCGCTACACGATCTCGATGTGTTCAAGAGTGGCGAGTACCGCAAGAAACTCACCGGCAGGCAGGCGGAGGAAGCTAACGGGTTCTTAAAAGGAAAATTTCCTCACACTCACCGCGCCGCCTGGGAAACGGTGTGGATTCCGCAACCGGCATTGCTGGGCGACGAGGAAGACATGCATGAGATCGCCACAGCGCTGAAAAAGATTCAGGACCATGCAGGCGAGCTTGCCGCCGCGCCTGTGGCAGTTCGGGAAACCGCCTAGCAAGGGCATGGAACTGCACGAACGCCAGCGCTATGTTCCGTACACAGGCGAACGAAACTACGCATGCCGGATTACGGAATGCGTGTTTCGCGGTCTCCGCTGCGTAGTTCTCGAAAACCAGGTCATTCGCATCTCCGTGGCTGCGGACAAAGGAGCGGATATCTACGAGTTTCTTCATAAGCCCACAGACACCGAATTTCTCCTGCGTACGCCGTTAGGAGTACGCGCGCAAGCTCCAGTACTACCCACCATCAACTTACGCGAGGGATCCTTCTCTGACTTCTACGAAGGAGGCTGGCAGGAGTTATTACCCGCTGCGGGCGACTTTCCTTCCGAGTGCAAGGGGGCCCAACTCGGTCAGCATGGCGAAGTGGCATTGCTGCCTTGCTCCTATCACATAATAGAAGACAGCCCTGAGCGAATCGCGGTAACTTTTTCGGTAGATACGACCCGTACTCCATTTCATTTGGATCGCACCCTGATCATCGAGGATGGCAGGATACTGCAGATCCGCGAGAAGCTAAGGAACAAGGGCGATGAGTTGATGGAGTTCATGTGGGCGCATCACCCCGCTTTCGGCTGGCCCTTTCTGGAGGAGGGCTGCCAGATCGAACTTCCACCTTGCGAAGTGGTGGTCTTGGCCTCAGAATTGCCACCAACGTCTCGCCTGGTGGAGCAGAAAGCCGATTGGCCTCGTGCAAAAGGGAAAGACGGAGCAGTCGTGGACTTGTCGCGGATGCCTGGTCCGGAAAGCAAGGCACACGACCTGGCGTTTCTGCGCGGACTCGCTGAACGTCGGTATTCGATCAAGAACCCCCGTTCGCGTTGGACCTTCCATCTTTCCTGGCAGAGCAAGATCTTTCCTTATCTCTGGTATTGGCAAGTTACTCGCGGTGCTTTCGGCTACCCCTGGTATGGGAGCACGTATAATCTGGCCCTCGAACCGCATTCCTGTTTGTCTCCCATGCTGCAGCGCGCAATCGAACAGGGATTTGCGCTCAAACTGGGCCCCGCCGCCGAGCTCTCGACTGAGCTTGAGGCTGCAATTTCGCAGGCAGTGTGATTGAGGAGAAGGAAAATGAAGGCATTGGCCATCATCATGTTGACGCTGGCGGGCATCGCTGCCCAGGGACAGAAGACTCGTCTGGAAGATCTGCATGGCAAGACCATTCTGCTTTTTACTCCTCATCCGGACGACGATGTCTTCGGGGCCGGGGGCACGATCGCCTTACTCAACCGCAATCAGAACAAGCTTTACATCGTTATCTATACCAATGACGACAAGGGCTCGTACGATCCTGAAATGACATCGCAACACCTGGCGCAGATCAGAAAAGCCGAGGAAGAAGTATCGGAAGGTTTGCTCGGTACCCCCAAAGGAAACATTACGTGGATGGGATATGACGACGGCATGCTGGAATATGCGCCACAGCCGAAGCTGGTTGAGGAGGCGACAGCCATTATTCGTCGCGTTCGTCCCGACGTGTTGCTTAGTGTCGACCCCGGCGAGTGGTATGAACGATGGCACAAGACCGACCATCGCATGGCCGCCTTTAATACCATCGATGCCGTGCGCGCAGCGGAGTTCTGGCTCTATTTTCCCAATCAGCGTTTGCAACAGGGTTTACAGCCGTACACGGTTCCGGAAATGTATTTCTTCTACCCTTCGCCACAGGAGGCGAATTATTACGTGAACATCGATGCCGTAGCCGACCTCAAATTCGATGCTGCCGCCAAACAGGTCAGCCAGTTCGAACCATCAGTCAACAAGTATCGTTCCGACTGGCAACCCGCCGATCTCGCCAAGGCCAAGGGCGAGATGCGGCGGCAGCAACCGCGAAAAGACGGCCACTACGTCGAGGCATTTCGCTACGCAACCGGCTTTGTTCAATACTGAATAAAGGTCAAGCTCATTTTTCATAGCACACAAGAATCACTCACGATGAGAACGCTGCGCAAGCTACAAACCCGGACTCTGTCGCATGTCGCGGACGGCGTCATCACTTTCGTGGTTTTAGTGATTTCCGCACAGGGTGTGGCCGGGGCCGCCACACTGCGCGGCGCCGTTGCCCAAGTTGAGATCACTCCTCCGCCCGGTGTCGAGATGTGGGGTTACAGCGATCGAACGGGGCCAGCAACAGCAACCCTCGATCCGCTGTACGCGCGCGTTCTCGTGTTGGGTGCGGGCAAGAATTTCTTAGCCTTGGTAGCGCTCGATCTGGGGCGATCGTTCGGACCGGCCTCACTGGCTCGTTTGCAGGACGTAGCTCCGCAATGCTTTTCGTCGCTTATCGTAACGGCGTCCCATACGCATTCCGGTCCAGTGGTCATGGATCGTTATCCGAATGGCACGCCCGCCTGGGAACTGGCTGCTGTGGACAAAATCGGGCACGCCATCCAACACGCGTGCTCGCATTTGGTTGACGTGCGCGTCGGTACCGGCTATGGGGCGGCTTACATCGGCCATAACCGCCTGCACGTGAACACGGACGGAACTGTGAACTGGTTTGAGCGGAATCTCACCAAGATACCGACCTCTCCTGTGGATCCGATGGTCTCGGTGCTGCGTATCGACCAAGTGGATGGGACTCCGCTCGCCATCCTGGTCAACTACTCTTGTCATCCAGTCGTTTTTGGAAGCGATAACCTTCAGTACTCCGCTGACTATCCTGGCGTGATGACCAAGACCGTAGAGGGCGCATTCGGCCAAAAACCACTCTGTTTTTTCCTGCAAGGCGCCCCGGGCGATATCAACCCCTACTATGCCGTTACACCGCTGCAACAAAATGCAATCCGAATGCGCGACTGGACGGGAGAACGGCTCGGGCGTGAGGCGGCATGGATAGCAAAAAACGTGCAGACGAAAGCTGATCCGGAGGCGACGCTTCAGTTCGTGGAACACAAATTGAAATTCCATTCGCGGTGGGATCCACAAAAGTGGCGCGCTGCCATGGTAGCGGTATTTGGCCCGTCGGTATTTCAAACCTTCCCTCCACCCGCGGAAGGGGAACTGGAACTCTCGATCACGACTGTGCTGATCAACAAACGCATCGCGATCATGACGATGCCGGGCGAAGCATTTGTGGATTATCAAATCAGCTGGCGTGAGCGATGCCCGGTGCCGGACGCCTTCTTTCTTGGTTATGCAAACGGGTATTACGGGTACTTTCCAACCGTTCGTAGCGCCACTCTGGGTGGGTATGGGGCGGCGAATCCTGCCACGTGGGTGGAGGTTGGCGCAGGAGACCGCATGGTTGACGATGCGGTGATAGCAACCTACGGCATGCTAGACCGGCTGAGGAAGCTTCCCGAGGACGTGAAGCCATGAGCAAGCAGTCAGGCAATTTCGTTGCAGGGCCTCATCCCGGTCAGGCCTTTGCGGGACGTCTGTGGCGGCGTTTCGATCTGTTTCGGCCACTGCCGACCCTCGCCTGCTGCTTCGTCGTTCTCTTTCTGCTAGGTAACGCTCCGTTGGGCGCTGCCACCTTAAAAGCAGCCGTGGCCAAGGTTGATATCACGCCGCCCATCGGACTCCCGATGTACGGGTTCTTTGATCGGATCAAAGAGGGAAGGGTTTCGACCGGAGTGTTGGACCCGCTTTACGCGCGCGTCCTGATTCTGGAAGTCGGGGAAAAGCGACTGGCGCTGGTGACATTGGATCTGGGGCGAACGTTCAATGCAGCGGGCATTGAGCGGCTCCGGAAAACGCTCGATACATCTAGTGGTATTTCCCTCCTCATCGTCAATGCATCCCACACGCATTCTGGACCTAATCTTCTTGATGAATATCCATCCGGCCAACCGCCTGCATGGGAACTGGAAACCCTGAACAAGATCGCTGCCACCGTACATGAGGCGAGCGGTCGTTTGGTCGAAGCACGCGTTGGAACAGGTTACGGCTCCGTCTATATCGGCTACAACCGGCGTGTAGTCGGCTCGGAGGGGCGAGTCACAATGTTGTGGAGCAACCCTGGAATGGAACCGACGTCTCCGCTCGACCCCAGGGTTTCGGTGTTGCGCGTTGATGATGCTGGCGGGAAGCCACTGGCAATTCTTGTGAACTACGCCTGCCACCCGGTGGTTCTGGGCGCCGACAACTCGAAATATTCCGCTGATTTTGTGGGCGTAATGGCAAGCACGGTTGAGACGGCGTTCGAGGGCGCACCGATTTGTATCTTCCTCCAGGGCGCCGATGGCGATATCAATCCGTACTACGCCACCACTCCTCTAAAGGAGGACGCGACCGCTAAGCGAGATTGGACGGGAAAACAAGTTGGCGAGGAGGCTTCCCGAATCGCCAGGACAATTCAAACCGAAATATTCCCGCAACCAGCGATTGACTTTACGGATGACGTCATGAATTTTCGCTGGCGGTGGGATGCAACAACTCTGCGGAACTCATTGCTGAAAACGTATGGCGCCAGAATTTTCGAAGATCATGCGGGCACCCTCGCAAACGATCCGCCCCCTGATCATTTGGAGCTGCATGTTATTACTCTGCTGCTCAACAAACGCATCGCCTTCATCGGAATGCCAGGCGAGCCATTCGTGAACTTTCAGATCAACTGGCGAGATCGTTGCCCGGTCGCCGACGCCTTTTTCCTGGGCTACACAAATGGCTATTTCGATTATTTGCCAACGATCGATGCGGCAGCCGAAGGTGGCTATGGTGCTGCTGATTCGAATACGTATATGGAAGTTGGAGCTGGCGAACAAATGCTCAGGCATGCCCTGGTACGAGTTTACGAGATGCTCGGCAGGTTGAAGGATAGTCCCGAGAAAGATTAAGCGAGTGACGAAGTACAACTAGTGAGCAGCGTGGCGGAAGCCAGGATCGAACATGGTGAATATCAACGACGATGTGCAGCGCGACATGTGCGTTAGAGCTTTGGGCCAAGCTAACCAGTGCAAACCTCACGCCCGGACGGTAACCCATCTCAAGAGATTGCTAGGCATCACGGCGATTTTTGTGGTCCTGCTCGGAAGTACGTGGGACCAATTGCCCAGCACGACTCCTATGTATCTCGACCCGAGGCAACCGATTGAACGGCGAGTCGACGACCTGATGAGCCGGATGACGCTCAAAGAAAAAATTGGACAACTGAATCTACCTTGCGTCTACGTAGATCAGCTGGGAAAAACGATTCCAGAAAAAATCAAAGCATGCAAAAGATTTGCTGCCGGAACCTACACTGACGAAATCGGCCCGGGCAGCGGATTTTTTACCCTGGCAGATACCATTCTGCACGAGGGCACAAGGCAGCAGATCGAGTATTTCAATGAACTTCAGAAAATCGCACTGAGCGAGACACGACTGAAAGTACCGCTTCTGCAAGACGAAGAAGGCACGCATGGTGCGATGTTTCCGGGGGCGACCGTCTTTCCGGAGGGACTGGCCATCGGCAGCACTTTTGACATGCCTCTTGTGGAGTCAATTTATGGGGCTGGTGCGCGAGAAGCCAGAGCAGTGGGCATCCATGTCCTGTCGACTCTTGTATTAGAGCTAGACCGGGACCCGAGGATGGGACGTAATGAAGAAGCCTACACGGAGGACCCCTACCTTTATTCACGCATTGCTGAATCGGTTGTGCGTGGAGCGCAAGGTTCCAGTATCGACGCACCTGACAAGGTCATAGCGCTGATGACCGACTTTCCCACTCAGAGTGAACCTGTGAGCGGCCTGGAACGAGGCGCCATCGAACTCTCGGAACGGGTATTGCGCGAGAACTTTTTGCCGCCTTGGAGTGCGGCCATCACCAAGAACGGCGCGCTCGGTGTCATGGCGGGGTACCCCGAGATCGAGGCTGTGCCGGCACATGGCTCGGAGAAGTGGCTAACCGGCGTGCTGCGGCATGAACTGGGTTTCAAGGGGATTGTCGTCAGCGAGGGCGAGGGTTTCGGAACCCTGATCTATGAAGGCATCGTTCCAACTCAGAAGGAAGCGGGTGCGCTAGCGCTGCGTGCGGGCGTCGATCTGAACATAACGTACGAACCTGCTTACATGGGGCCACTGATTAACAATGTCGAGGAGGGACGAGTTTCAATGGCACTGGTGGACCAGGCCCTGAGGCGGGTCCTGGAACAGAAATTCCGCCTCGGGCTGTTTGAACATCCTTATGCTGACCTTGACCATGCGGAGCGCGTTATGCATTCCAAAGAGCATCAAGACCTGGCGCTCACAGCTGCCCGGGAGGGGATTGTTCTCTTAAAGAATGAAAATAACATCCTGCCGCTTAGAAAGGATATGAAGTCGATTGCGGTAATCGGTCCCAATGCGAATAGCGCCTCGAATTTGTTGGGTGATTACTCGCCTTCGGTAGTCCTTCAACATGTGAGCCCGATCCTTGACGCAATCAAGGCCAAAGTCTCGCCGGCGACGCGTGTTGTTTACGCCAAGGGATGCGGCGTAAACTTCCAGGATAAGAGTGGTTTTCCTGAAGCTGTTCGCGCAGCGAAGAACGCCAGTGTGGCCATACTTGTAATGGGTGAGCAGGCCAGAAGAGAGGGTGAAACCCAGGAGGGGCCGCCGACTGATGGCGAGGGCTACGACGTTGCAAGTCTGGATTTGACTGGTGTACAGGAAGACCTGGTCAAAGCGATTCAGGCGACAGGTACGCCAACGGTTCTGGTCCTTGTTAATGGCAGACCACTTTCCATCCGCTGGGAAGCAGATCATATTCCCGCCATCGTCGAGGCTTGGGAACCCGGCGAGCGCGGCGGCGAGGCAGTGGCCGACGTGCTCTTCGGCGACTACAATCCCAGCGGCCGGCTGGCAATCACCATTCCCCGCCATGTAGGACAATTACCCGTTTATTACAACTACAAGCCCTCGAAGGCATATTGGATTGACAATGGCTGGGTTCACACGAAGGGCTACGTCGATATGCCGGGCGCTCCACTATATCCGTTTGGATACGGACTGAGCTACACGCAGTTTCGATACGGAAAACTTAGCATCGATCCGGCACAGATAGATACCGCAGGCAGTGCACATGTGACTGTTGACGTCGAGAACACTGGCAGACGCAGCGGAACAGAAACCGTTCAACTTTATGTACGTGAGCGTTTTGCACCGGTAGCAACCGCAGTCAAGCAACTTCGCGCGTTTGACAGGGTAAACCTTGAGCCCGGAGAGAAGAGAACCGTAATCTTCACATTAACGTCTGAGGATCTGAAATTGCTTGACGGCGATATGCACTGGGTCGTTGTTCCGGGAACGATCGACATCATGATAGGGAGATCATCGGCCGACATTGCAGTGAAGGGAGAGTTGGCGGTGCAAGAATCGGCCGCACCTGGCCACAAATAGAATGGCGTTGCTCGAATGCCGTGTGAAATCCCACATCGCCTGCTCATTGTGGGCGATCCGGACGCAATCCAGATGGGCACCAGGCGGATCGATACTGACAAGTCGGCTCGTCGGGAGCTCTTCTAGCGATTGCGGGTGATCACGGGCAAAGCGAAAGCGATGGAGATTGAATGTGTCACACTCTGCGTGTAAGGGATAGCCATCCCATCTGGGTGCAGTGAGGGTGCAATAACACTTCCCGAGGGTTACTTAGAGCGCCAAGATAAGCGATCGGCGCCGTAGATTTTCAATCAGTTACCTCTGAAACATCCGCTGTCACGGCAGAGGCCGCGGGTTCGAGTCCCGTCGTCCCCGCCATATTTTCACATAGTTGCAAGACCCCATCGCCGTCTCAGTTGCACAAAGGTTGCACCGCGGTGAGGCCGGAAACCGCGCCATTTACCGCTTTTCTGACATCGGGAAGCACTTCGGCTGGTTTGACGTAGTGCTTGTCAGCAACCGCCTTCGAGTTGCCGAGAGCTCGCGAGGTGGTTTCAAGATTGGACTCCGCACGAACTGCGGTTCCGTGGAATCGGCGTAGCGAATACCACCCTGGCCAGGTCAGTGCTGACTTTTCTCCCCGGCTGGCCGCTTCTTTGTTCACAGCGACGAGGCGCCGGCGAATCGAACGCTTCGCCAAATTATCCAGAATGACCGGGACCGGCTTTCCGCTTGGCGCAGCCAGGATGTATCCGCCAACCGGGGACTTCTGTTTTTTCCAGAGGGCGAGAAGGACCTCGCGAAGCTCTCCGCTGACAGGCAGGAACCGCACGCTCTGAGTCGTCTTTGGAGTGCCTTCGATTGTGTGCCACACCGCGCGCCTCACGGCGATTTGCTCTTTCACGCGGTCCCAATTCTCCCATCTCAAACCTCGGGCCTCCCCGGGCCTCACCCCGAGCATAGCAACAACGGCGACGGCTGCGCATTCGAGTGGCATGTCTTTGAGGGTCGCGAGAATGACCTTTACCTCATCCCGCGCAGCGGCCTTAGGCTCGACTGGCTCAACCGCAGATTCAGGAATCCGCGCACGTGATGCGGGATTTTCCAAAGCGTTCCTGCCGGGAAAATGCCCCTCGCTCATTGCGTAGGTAAAGATCCCCGAGAGGATAGAGCGTATCTTCGTGACAGTGTCTCGGTTCAACGTGTGCTGGTTTGCAATGTTCTTGAGCAGGCCGGCCACAATTGCCACAGTGAAATCGCGCAGCGCATACTCGCCTATCCGCGGCCTGATATACCGCTTCCAATAGGTCGAATAGCCAGCGTAAGTGGACGCCTTCATGGTCCGGGCGACGAACGGCAAATAAACCTCCTCCACGTACTCCATAAACGGGTCCGATGACCTGGAGCATTTGGCTGCATCCCTGACAGCACCGAGTTTCTCTGCAACGAGGTCATCAAGGTCGGCTTTGGCGCGTTAGCGGTCGCAGTAGTCGGCCAGATGCACGCATTTTTGCTTGCGGACGATCTGGCCGTCTTCATTGAAATTGTCACGGTAGCGCAGATACCAACGGTTCCCCTTCCTGAAGACATACCCTTGCTGTGCCATTGCGGTCACTCCTTTGGAATCGCCACACTCCGAAGATATTCCGAAATTGAGAGGCCTAACTCTTTCGCCTTAGCGCGCAGCCGCTTCTCTTCGGCTGCCGTCACCACAAACCGGAAAATAACGTTTCGTTTCTCGCTCGCGGCTTTCGCTGGCCTACCTGCTGTACGCTTCGGCACGCATTCCTTCCTTATGGTATTATTTATACCAACACAACGCAGTGTCAACCGTTGTTTTCTCTCATCCACTGACACACTTCGGACCATGAGAACCTAATGTATTTGCCGAGCCGGATGCAAGGCAGGGGGTGTTTGTTGCGAACCTTCGCCCGATTGCGTGTTTGCTCGAAAACCCATGACTTTGAGACCTGCAACCTCTTTGCGAGCTGCTCAGGCGTCAAGATGTCGGCAGGATCTAACCAGTCCACTTGCTTTGGTTGCGCTGTCGCGAGTGTCAGTGCGTTCGCCACGGCAGCTCCTCTGTGTCTGTGAAGAATTGGGCCTTTACGGGCCAATAACGCATCGTCGAGGCGTTCTTTTCCTTTCTTGAGGCGATCTTTCAGTAGCACTTCTGGATCGACGCCCCCGGCGCTGTGATCCAGTTCGGAGGTGTAAACCGCGATGGCGTTTTCGACTTTCTTGAATAGGTCTTTGTAATCGACGATGTAGCCGAAGTCCTTGTCTTCGCTGTCCAACCTGTTGACGCGGCAGATTGCCTGGAACAGGCCGTGGTCCTGCATGGACTTGTCAATGTACAGATAAGTGCAGGGCGGCGCGTCGAAACCCGTAAGCAGCTTGTCAACCACCACAAGCAGCTTCATGTTAGCGGGTTCCTTTATGAACCGTGCCTTGGCCCACTCCTCGTATGTCTCGGTTTTCGTCATCCCCGGCTTGGTGTCGATGTCTTTGAGCAATTCGTTATAGGTGTTGTAGATGAACTGCTTGTCGGTCTCGCTGTTCGCGCCAACTTCCTCCTTGGTCACGTCTTGTGCCTGCGGGTTATAGGAAGTCACCACAGCGCATTTGCCTTTGAAGGGCGTCTTCTGCAATAGGGCAAAATACTTGCACGCTTCGTATATGCTCGACGCCACCAGGATAGCGTTGCCGCGTTCGCTGGAAAGGCGCGGCTTCACGCTGAAATCGAACACAATGTCATTGACGACTCGCTCCATGCGGGACTTGGAGCTGAGCACTTTTTGCATCGTTCCCCACTGATTCTTCAGCTCGTCCCTTTGCCAGTCATTGAGGCCCTTGGTCTTGGCTTCGAACCATGCGTCGATCTTGTCCTCGGAGCCGAGGCGCTGGTCGATGTCGCGCGCCTCATAGACCAGATCGAGCACGACTTCATCCTTAACCGCCTCACTGAATTTGTATGTGTGGATATAACCGCCGAATACTTCAAGGCTGGTCTGCCGGTCTTTCCGGGCGCACCTTGCTGACCGTCGGATTAATGACGACGGTGATCGGCAACCTGCTGCTGTGGGCGCTCGCGCACTCCTCCTTGCCCTATCCTGCTTTTCTTGTCGGCATGCTGGTCGCCGGTGCCGGCGCCGGGCTGCTCAACAGTGAGACGACGAAGGTGATGCAGGGCGCGGTCCCGGCGCAGCGCGCCGGCATGGCTTCGGGCCTCACCGCTACGACGCGGTTTGTCGGCCTGCTGGTCGGGATCGCCGCACTCGGTGCCGTGCTGCCGCAGGTCGCTTCGCGCAGCTTCATCACCGGCGGTGTCGCGGCCGGGCTCGACGCCGAGACGGCGGCGGAACTCGCCAAGCACGTGACGTCGGGCGACGTCCCGGGCATCGTCGGTACGGTGCCGGAGGCGCTGCGACCGAGGGTCTGGCAAATCGGCAATGCGGCCTTCGCCGATGGATTCGCTGCGGCGGCGTTGCTGGCGGCCGCGTTTGCCGCGGCGATGGCGCTGTTCACGGTGCTTCTGGTGCGGCGCGCCGAGACGTTGCCGGTCACGGGTGGCAGCACCGAAGACATGGACCAGAGTCGCGGTGGCAGTTGGTCGCACCTACAAAGAACTGACCGGGGTGCCAGAGAATCTCACCCAAGTGATCTTCATTGAGGTGAAGCACGGCAACTACTTCGTTGGTAGCGTGCCGCTCGATACCGATCAGATCAGCGTGGAGGGCCATCTCCGCACCGGGCGCAGCGTAGAGGCCAAGCGTTCGCTCGTTGAGCGAATAGTCGAAGCTGTCGCGCAAGCCGCTGCGATGCCGAAGAGCCACGTGTGAGACTAGCTCCACCATTCTAGTCCACTAAAAATACACGGCTTCTGCGGCCGTTTGCGCAATCGTACAATGCCCTCCGCCTAGCGTCCTCTGCAACGCCCGGTGGGAGGCACATTGCTGAGCGTCTACACCCGCCATTATCCGCCCTGTCGGCAGGCGGATTCGAACTACCGCCGATGCCGCTGTCCCAAGTGGATTAACGGCACTCTCGCCACCGGCAAGTTCATTCGCGATTCCGCTCAAACCCGCAGCTGGGAAACGGCCGAGCGGAAAGCGCGCCTCATGGAAATCGACGCCGATCCCATGCCGTATTTCTGCCAATGAGGACGAATCCAGCGGCTCAAGTACGCCTGATAGATTTTCTTTGTGGCATGACTGCGCCAAGTGTTGTCCTTCGAAAGTTCGCGTTGCGCGAAGTGATCACAGAGTTGAGCAACGGTCAGGACACCGGAATTCGTTGGTCGGCCATCGGCGTTGAGTTCTGAGACAAACCCCCTACGCAGCGCCGCGCAGCATCTTCATCAGGGTATCGCTCGACTGTGCCGACAATTTTTTTGTGGTAAAAACGCTTGCCGTCAAGCCTGGTCTCAGACCAGCGAAACTGCCAGACGTCAGGGCCTTCTTTGCGACTGTTTCGTTGCATACATCCACGTTGCATCCTAGCCTCCTGCGCCGCCGTTGCGGCGTAGAAGAATATTCAGGCACAGAGCCGAAGGGCAGGGGCGGGCGAAACGAGTCGAGTGAATTGCTTTGCGGCGGCAATGCTCTGTCGTTGCGCGGCCAGGCGGTATGATAACTTCCGAATTGCCGATAAACCTACCGGGAGCTACGTTGATGACCGTGGACTGTCGCCGTCCGGTGGAATTCGGG
>Ga0070697_100000786_pt1 | contig 23847 bp, 22 predicted proteins | sample KBSK1501metaG_FD_65475 | JGI IMG/M metagenome (GOLD analysis project Ga0070697, IMG submission 65475) | Corn, switchgrass and miscanthus rhizosphere microbial communities from Kellogg Biological Station, Michigan, USA - KBS K1-50-1 metaG | ecosystem: Host-associated > Plants > Roots >... | reverse complement strand
TGAAAGTGGAACGACTGAGCTCAGAATGCCCCTTCCCACTCGCCGCAGGAGTCGCGGAACTGCAACCTGTGAAGTTTGGGATCATGGGTTTCATCCGTACCCAATGGGATTGAAGGTTCACGCCATTTTCCCCGTCGAACCCAACGCACGCCATAAGAAGTTGTCGCATCATCTAACCCGCCTCTCGAGCGAACCATTCTCCGATAGACACGCCACCGCCCAATGTGATCCTCTCTACGAATATGTGGGACGTCCCAGTTGCATCGACGCTAGACAACGTGAGAATCAGGTAGCCGCGCTTACGGTCGCGCCAATATTCCCAAATGAAAGTCCGGGCTTGTGCAAGAAACGGTTCACGACGTCTGTCCGATACTGCTCTGGGTTCGGGGTCAGCAACTTCGAGCGTATCGTACTTGGCCAGGTCGCGGTCCTGTGTGACATTCTCAACGGTCAGGGACTCGCCCTGACGCCACACCTGGATGTAGCGAGTTGTTTTGCCTCCCTTCCGCCTCAATTATGGCGCTCGGCAGGTCAGCAATAGCCGAACAATCTGTAGCTCCTAAGGGTGGTGGCACACCAGGATGAGAGCTTCGATAATGGACGGCGACGACGATTCCTGCGAAACACGCGAATATTGCACAGGCAATCATCCATGCTCGCCGCATAAGAACGTTTCTATACCTTTTAGACACCGATGGTGCTGCCATCGCATCTGTCACTACCAATCGCTTGGCGTGGCCCGGCCCTAGCAGACGATTTTCGAACTTGGCTTCAAGAGGCAGCCTAGGTAAGGGTCCTACTTCTTCAGACTTGGTGCGACCTCGCCGGGAACCGTTCCTTCGAACCTCAGGATGAGCCCTTTCTGGCCAAGGGCCCAGCCGCGGTGCACGTCGGCGAAGCCGATTGTGTTGGTGTGCTCCTCGTTCATCGGCTCCCAGTTCTTTCCTCGATCAATCGAGTAGTCGGTCCCGGTTGGTCCAACCGCGAACACGGTGGGACCGGGCGTGTCCGGCACAACCGCAACACCCCAGCGGTATCCCGCGGGACGGTGGCTGCTCTCTTTCCAAGTCTTGCCGCCGTCGTCACTGTAGGCGGAATTTGGCTTCACCACCTGCGGATGATCAAGGTCTCCGCCGACGATCACCAGCCGGTCCGCATCCACGACGGCGATCGAGAAGACGCCCTGGTTCAGGCCGGTGACGAGCGGCGTCTCGGAGACGGTCCACGTCTTGCCGGAATCGGCGGTGTGAAAGACGCGTGATGCGTTCTCGGTCACGAACCACGCCTGCCAGTTTTCCCTTCTCCCTTTCTCCTCAGAATACGTTGCGATGCAGGTTCCAGAGGCCGGCGAGCCTTCACCGCTCTTTGCCGGAGGTATCGTGTTCGACTGATGCGGCGTCCAGTGCGCGCCGCCGTCGGAGGTTGTCAGCACTTCGGGCTTAGCGTCCAATGGGTCGCCGACCACGATGCCGTGCGTCGCGTCCCAGAAGGCCATGCAATCGAGGAACGCCTTCGGGTTCTGCTCGGTGTATTCCAACAGCCAGTTCTTGCCCGCATCCGTCGTCTTGTAAATGCGCGACTCGTTGCCCTTTCCGATCGACAGCAGGTAGGCGGTCTCGCCGTCGATGGCGTACACGTCGCGAAAGTCGAGCTTCTCGGCCCCGGCGACCGTCCCGGCCTGCCAGGTCTCGCCGCCGTCTGTGGTACGAACGAATGTCCCGCCGGTGCCGCTGACCCAAACGACGTTACCGTTGACGATGCTCAATCCGTGCAGGCTAGCGTCGGTGTTCGATTTCTGCGGGTGCCACTGGGCGAAAGCGGGCGAAACAAGTAACAGGAGAACCAGGAACGCGCTTGTCAATTGCATCGGGAGTCCCTCCTGACTGTTTCGACGTGCTTACCCTCACATCGTTTGCTGTCGAGGAGTAGATTCACAAGTGACAAAGCGTAACCGGACAGCTGTCTGCAACGTAGGCGGGAGTTCAAAAGCAACCTATGGGTGGGCTTGCAAGCCACTGAGCAGGAAGGCCGAAAGGAAGTGGTCGGGACGGGCAGATTTGAACTGCCGACCCCTCGCACCCCAAGCGAGTGCTCTACCAGGCTGAGCCACGTCCCGACGACAGAAGAAGAGAAGCACCGCCGATTCCGGGCGATGCTGTGGGGTGAAAGTCATTTTAGCATCCGCCGGCGGCTCGCAAAGCGGCGGCACTCGTCCCTGGCGAGCCTAACGTTCGCTCGCCAAACTGGGTCGAAAGCTTACTGGCACCGGGTTGCGCTAGCGGACGACCAATGAAAACGAAAGTCGCCGGGTGCGTGCAAACCAAAGTCACCTATGAACGCAGAATTCCTGTGATGCAAGGTAAGTCGTGAGCTTACAATTTGCACAGCTTTTGAGGCTATGGCCAGCGCACCGCAAGCCAAGTCGGCAGCCAGGGTGGCCCTGATCGGGCTGAACCCGGCCACCGCCGAAGTTTTCAGCGGTACCTTCCGAAATTTCTCAATTGATACCGTCGTGGTCAAGAATGGAGCCGTTAAGACACTTGGCGGCGAGGGCTGGCGCGCCTGCGTCTTGCAGCTCGGGGCTAATTCCGATGCCTTGGTACAACAACTGCGCACCGGCTCAGCCCACATGTCGATCCTGGGGATTTGCCCCACTGATGCTGACATGACGCGCTACGCGCGGCTCGGGCTCACCGCTTTGCTCACTGAGCCCATCGAGCAGGCGGCGGTGGAGCGCATCGTAAAAGGCACGCAATTACTCATCGCCGGCGAGCTGCGCAAGCACGTTCGCATTCCGATTGTGCTCGAAGCCGAGTTCCGGCCCGATACCGGCGCGGGCTTTGCCGGGCTCACGCGCGAGCTCAGTCACGGCGGCCTTTCAGTGGTCACCAAGGCCGATCTGGCCCCCGACCATAGCGGTGAACTCACCGTGAAGCTGCCCAGCGGACAGAAAATCAAGACCCGCGCCACCGTGATCTGGCGCCATCATCCTGATTTGCTTGGGCTGAAGTTCTCCGCCGACGACCCCCAGCGCGATCTCATCCGCAAATGGATTGATGAGTACCTCGAGCTGGCCTGATCTAGTTCCTTCTTGGCGCCAGGATTCCCAAAATCTCTTTGAGCTCGTGGCGCATGCGGCGCAAACCGTCGCGCGTGGGCTGATGCGCGAAAGGCAGAGCCGTCTGGTGCTTGGCCGCGCGCTTTTCGGTGAGAAGTTGGGTGCGCGCTCCGGCAATGGTGAAGCCTTCGCCGTAAAGCAGGCGCTTGATATCGAGCACGTTTTCGACGTCGCGCCGCCGATAAAGTCGCTGTCCGGTGCTGCTCTTCGTGGGTTTAAGCTGCGGGAACTCGGTCTCCCAGAAGCGCAGCACGTATGCTGGCAGCCGGCACAAGCGTGCCACCTCCCCGATGCGGAAGTACAGCTTGTCGGGGATGTGTATGTCTTCGTTTTTGGCGGCGCCAGACTTTCTGGCTTGCCGTCCGGGCAGGCGGCTTGCAGATTTTTGTGCGCTCACATCAATCCCGTCGTCAGAAGTGTCAGAAGCGGCGGTTTTGGCGATAGTACGAATATGCAGGCCACGGGTCAATAGAGAACCGAGATAACGCTTGCGGCTGCCTTACTTTTTACCGGTTTTCTTCCCCGCAGCGGCCGCCGCCGCGGCTGCCGCCCGGCTGGTCAGCACCATGTAGATCACGCGATACATTTCGTCGAAGGGCGCAGGCTTGCCGGTCCAGATTTCAAATTGTCGCGCACCCTGGTGGACGAACATCTCTGCGCCCGAGATAATCTGCACGCCCTTGGCGCGCGCCATCCGCACCAGGCGGGTTTCGACTGGCGCATAAATCATTTCCATCAGGTACTTAGCCCTGATTTCGTCTTCGTTTAGCGGCGAGACCGCCGACTTATCCGGCAACTCGCTCATGCCTACGGGCGTGGCATTGATAATCACGTCAAAATCCATTTTTCGCAGTGCGGCGCGCGGAATAAACTTGGCCCGCGACTGCTTTGCCAGCTTTTGCCCTGCGGCCGACGAGCGGTTGGTGATGAAAACCTGCGCATTGCGTTCGCGCAGACCAAAGACGGCGGCACGCGCGGCCCCGCCTGCGCCAATCACCAGAATGCGTGCGTTCGGTAAAACCACGCGCTGTTCGAGTGGGCGCAGCACCCCAAACACGTCGGTATTGAAGCCATAGAGCTTGCCATCCTGGGCCCGGATCACGGTGTTGCAGGCCCCGGTTTTTTCGGTGAATGTGTCCATGTTGTCCAGGTGCTGCACAATCTGTTCCTTGTAGGGCATGGTGACGCTGAAGCCATGGATGGGGATATCTCGGACGCATGCCAGGAAGTCCTTCAGGTTTTTGGCTTGCAGCGCCAGGTACACCGCGTTGATGCTTTCCCGCCGGAAGGCGGTGTTCATCATGATGGGCGAAAGCGAATGGCCGACCGGATCGCCCACCAAGCCATAGACTCGAGTTGCCGCGTCGACCTGCTCGATGCGGTAAGTTTCACGCAGAGTACGGGCAGCAATTTGCCCCGGAGCAGTTTCCTCCCCCGGGCTGGCGGCTGCAAAAGTGAAAACGCTTCCCGCCCGCAGTCCCAGAATCCGACTGATGAGCCCCTGCTGGCCCATGCACACGCCGACGAGAGAGCGCCGGTCACTCTTCTGCTCCAGGAACTTCATCATCAACACGTTGTCGTAGAGCCTGGTGGCGGTGGTAACGATCTTGAAAAAGTCGGCTGGCACTCGCAGCATGCGATCGAAGGTTTCGTCCAGACTCTTGGTGCCGTGAAAGTCGTGAAACGACAAGATGAGCCCGGCGTGACCGCGTATCTTCTGGAAGTCGCTGCCCTTGAGCTGGCTGGCGCTTTGCAGCTCTAAGTCCACCAACTGGCAACCTGCGTCCGCCGCCCGGATGAGCACATCCACCTGTGCTGTTACGGAACCGCGGAATTTGCCGCCGTTGCGGGCTCGCCGGCAGGTGGCAATGGCCACTACTTCGGGGTGGTATTCCAGGAATTTTTTCAGCAGCGGAAATATCGTTCCCGGTTTGGGCAGGTAATCTAACCTGAACTCAATAAAAGGGTTTTCCCGTACCAGCGAGTCGGCTTTCGAGATCATTTCGGCGGGCTTGCTCCCGGTGATGGCCACGCATATGCGCGGCAAGCGCAACGGCATCAGCCGGGGAGTGTAAGTCTCAGCAGACATGACGGGGAAAATGGCGCGCCATCATACAGGGCTGATTACGAGAGATGCAAGCCAGCCAGATCTATCGAGAAGGCAAGCAGGCGTGAGACCCTTGGCAGCGGTTAGACCGGCCGGATGCGGTTTCGCTTCAAGCGCGCGGCGACAGCGGGTTTCTCCGGGCAAATGTGGCTTTGCTCCACCTTGGTCAGTAGCTTGCGGCGGGTGGCGGCGCCCACGATGCGACGGCAGTATCGGCAAATCGACTGCGTCAGCAACGCGTTTTCAGGAGTGATGCTGCGTTCGAACTGGGTGTGAGACTCGCCCATATTAGCTGTCGCTGCGCGGAGCGCAGAGCTCCGCAAAGCAAGCCCGGGAATCTGTTGGGATTGGCACAGACTAGCACTTGCCGTCAGGAAGTCAACCATGAGGACGTGCTCAAAAACTAACGGCCATGACCTATTGACCTCTATTAAGCGCGCAAGTCCTTGCGTATCTTTCCGGTAAACACTCACGCAAGGGATTGCAATTGATTCCACTTTGTCCATTTGCTAGCGTTCGACCCAACGCAGGGGACTTTTCCGGCACGTTGCTTTTGCAGCGCGGGCGAATCTACGCCCCTTTTGCCGTGTTTTCCCGGAGGAAGAAATAATGAAGAGAACCGGTTTAGTGCTGGTGATTTTTGCGCTGCTGGCGTCAGTGTGCGCGCAAGAGAGCGCCGCTCCACCTTCCCCACAGCCGCAGCAACCGGCCGCACAATCTGTCGCGATTCCGGAAGCGCAAGCGCCAGTTCAACAGCCCGCACCGGAACCGCAGGCTCCTGCCCAGCAACCTCCAGCCGAGCAGCCGGGCGCCCCTGCGGCGCAAGCTCCAGCTGAGCAGCAGCCCGCGCCACAACCTCCCGCAGAGAGCAAGCCTGAACCCGCGCAGCAGCCTGCACCTCCACCGCCCGCTTCAATGCAAGAGGGCGTTCAGGAGCCATTGCCCCCTCCGCCCGTACAACCGCAAGTGGCGAAGAGCAACATTGTCGAGCGGGTGCCAGGGCCAACCGATCCTGATATTTATTGCGCCGGCTATATCACCAACCGCCGCCTGCCCGAGGGGCAATATGTCGCAGCCGGGTGGGGATCTCCTCACCAGACCAAGTACACCGATGGTGAGTACATATACCTGACTGGCGGCCGCTTTCAGGAAGGCGCGATGTACGAAATTGTGCGCAAGCTGAGGGATCCGAATCGTTGGGAGATGTTCGCTGGCCAACGCGGGGCCGTTGCCAATGCGGGCCAGCCTTATGCGCAGATTGCGCAGGTAAAGGTAATTGGCATCCGCCGCAGTATCGCGATTACCCAGATAAAGTTCTCTTGTGAGCCTGCTGTACCGGGGGACCTGGCAATTCCTCTGGTGGAGCGCCCGCGCCCGGAATTTAAGCCCGATCCGAACTTCGACCGCTTTGCGGCACCGAACGGCAAGCTTACCGGCCGGATTATTATGGCCCGCGACTTTGATTCTTACCTGGGCCATGGCCGCATCGCTTACCTAAGCGTAGGGGCAAACAAAGGCGTGAAGATCGGCGACTACTTTCACGCTACTCGCACCTACTCATCAACAATGGACACTCCCATCGACGCGCTCTCGCTGAAAGCTTCGTTCAACGAGGACACGCAAAAAAATCCGCGAGAATACGGGCGATACGATCATCTGCCCCGCCGAATGTTGGGCACCATGTTGATCTTGAACGTGAGCCCCAAGAGTTCTACCGGGCTGGTTACATTTGCCCTGGAAGACATCAACGTTGGCGACCGGGTGGAGATGTTTGAGCCGCCTCCCGCGCCGCCGCGTGCCGCTGAACCGATGAACCCGCCGGTGATTAGCTGTACCGCCGTGCCGACGACAGTGCACGTGGGAGAAAGCGCCACCATCATCTGTGACGCCAACAGCCCCGATAATCATCCGCTTTCATTGTCGTTCAGCTCGACCGGTGGCCAGCTCATGCCGCGCAACAACACTGCCAGGCTGGACACGGCGCAACTGCAACCCGGAACGGTTACGGTCACCGGAACTGCTACCGACGATCGCAACCTTTCCGCCAGCGCACCGGCCACGGTGACGGTGGAAGCGGTGGCTGCGCCGACCACACCAACCTCGCAAGAACTCACCTTCAACCCCAGCAGCCCGCGCGTGGACAATCGCGCCAAGGCCATTCTTGATGGCGTGGCGCTCCAGCTTCAGCAGCAGGCCGACGCCACCGCGATCGTGGTCGGCTACGCCGATCCCAACGAGCGCGATGCGCAAACACTTGCTCAGAAGCGTGCAACCAATGTGGTGACTTACCTCGTACAGAGCAAGGGAATCGATGCCGGCCGCATCAGCACGCGCGTGGGCACGGATGCTGCTAAGCGCGGGGTTGTGGTCTGGGTGGTGCCGGCTGGAGTCGCTCCACCACAGTAATTCAGGTCCGCTTGGAGTCATCGCCCTCGGCTCTTGACTGAGCTGAGGGCGTTTTCTTTTCAGTCACCGAAAATCTCAGCGGTAAATACTTCCAAGCGGGCGCCGGGCTCACGCCAAGCGCCGCGCTGCAGTCCAGCCTTGAGGCAGGTGTTCTCCAGGAATAGCAGAGCGTCCCATCCGTGCTCGACCGCTACCTGCGGCAGCAACAGGCCGCGCCGAGCCATATGCGTGATCAGCAAACCATGCCGGCCAATCTGAATCTCAGATTCCGCCCGGCTCGCCTCCAGTGGCTGCAACGGAGACAGTAAGCTGATTTCGAGGCGCAGCCCGCCAACTTCTTCCGCCGTTACCGGCGGGAACCGCGGATCGAGAAAGGCAGCCGAGACCGCGGTTTCTGCCACGGTGCGATACAGCGGGTAAAGGGGGACGGCAAAGCCGACACAGCCGCGAAGCTGATGGTTGAGAAACAAGGTGGTGAACGCCGCCCTAATCTCGTGCAGACGCGGGGGCACGTGCTCGGCCAGCGCTTCCAAGTCAAACGGCTCGGCCGCCGCCCGCGCTTCAATTGCGTGCCGGGCAATCACCAGCAGGGTTTGGCATTCCTCAGCGGAGAACTCATATTCGTTTGAGTTGGTGAGAGCGGATTCGTTCTCAGGAAGCGGCAACATCACTACTCTTGCGCCGGCGCAACACGAACAATCGCCGCCGCCGGCGTTCCACGCGGCGATCAATCTTCGACCAGAAGCCGACAAAGTAATCGGCGGCAGACACCAGCGAAATAAAAACCATGAACCAGATGGAGGTACGCGCGATCACGTCAATCGGCAGGAATAGAGGTATGCCGATCGCCTGCAGGTTCCACTCGTGCCAGCGGTGGTCAATGATAGCAGCCACCACCGCCAGGATCTGCACCAGCATCTTGAACTTCCCCAGGTCGCTGGCTTCGATGGTAAAGCCTTCCGAGGCCGCGATGGATCGCAGGCCATTTACCAGGAACTCGCGCCCGATGATCACGACCGCGATCCAAGCCGGCACAATTCTCGGGTTAAACTGCACCAGGGTAATGAAGGCCGCGGTGATCATCAGCTTGTCGGCCAGGGGATCAAGCAACATGCCCATGGTAGTGATCTGCCCGCGCTTGCGCGCCAGGTAACCATCAATGCCGTCGGTAATGGAGGCGGCGAGAAAAACCGCCGAGGCAAGCAGCTCGCGGCGCCCGTCCCCGCCCTGAAACAGGCTGCTGCTCAGGATCCAGATAAGCAGCGGGACGCTGGCTATACGCGTCAGAGTGATGTAGTTGGGCAGGTTCACGTGAGGCCCGATCAGCCGCAGCGATGGGCAGTGTGTCGCGCCGCAGTCCGCTTGCCAGCTAGTGTACGACCTTGCAGCACCAAATCCTAATCAACGAACCACTAGTTGGGGCCCGGCGATGGCACTGAAGTCGTAATCCTCCCGCACCAAGTCGGCCGTGTGCACAGCGGTGAACCGAACCTGTAGACCGCAAACCCGGCAAGCGGGGAAGAATTCACCTTGCACCACGGTGACTAGGTGGCTGGGCCGGTGCTCGTGGTGTTGCACCCGGTAAACCCCGGAGTAAGGAATGCGCTGGCCCGATCCATAGGGAATCGCCGCGTCAATGCTTCGTGCTCTCGCGCTATTTGTGACCATCGGCCAACACCCAGTCTGCTGCCGCAAAGGATAAAACGCGCAACCAGCGCCTCCAATAGTGATGTTTGCAAGTGACAGGCGAGTTGTTTACCAGTCCAATACCCGCCTGCGATGCCTGCCTTACCGTCTATCTAACCAGCACGGGACCGGGATGATGACTGAAATCCTGGTCTTCCTCTACCCGCTCGGCGGAGCGCAAAAGCTTGAAGCGCACCTCAGCACGGCAATAACGGCACTGCGGGAAAAACTCTCCTTGCAGCAGTGTGGCTTCATGCGGCAAGCGGTGGCGAGGGTGCTTGATCTGGTAAACGCCTGAAACTGGCACACGGTCGCCAGGAGCATAGGCTTTCCGGCCTGCAGAAGCAGATGCCGCTGTCATTATCTTTTGTACGGCCGGCGGAGGCTCAAAGGCATAATCGCGCTTCCGTGTTTCCAGCCAGAAAATGGGCGTTCAGGCATAGATTCCGCGTTGCTTAATCGTAAACGCCACCCGGTCGATCGCCAGCATGTATGCCGCAATGCGATTGTTTACACTGTGAGTTTCGGCGTAGCGCACCACATCTTCAAAGGAATCCTTCATGATGTTTTCCAACTGCTCGTTTACCACAGATTCCTTCCAGAAATACCCCTGGCGGTCCTGCACCCATTCGAAATAAGAAGTAGTCACGCCTCCGGCATTCGCCAGGATGTCGGGAATCACGAAGACACGTTTTTCGGCAAGGATGTCATCCGCGACCGCGGTGGTGGGACCGTTGGCCCCTTCGCAAAGGATCTTGGCTTTGATTTTGTCGGCGTTTTTGCTGGTGATCACATTTTCAGTCGCCGCCGGAATCAGTACTTCGCATTCCGTGGTAAGCAACTGCATGGGATCGGCAGGCTGTGCCCCGGGGAAGCCGACGATGCTGCCGTTGCGCTCGCGATGCTCGAGCAGCGCTTCAATGTCGACGCCGTTGCGGTTGTGAAGCGCCCCATCAACCTCGATGATGCCGATGATCTTGTAGCCCGATTCGTGCATCAGGCGGGCGGCGTTCGAACCCACGTTGCCGAAACCCTGAATGATCACCCGCGTCTCTTCGCGCCGCATGTTCAGCTTTTTGAGCGCCTCGTCGCAGACAATCATTAATCCACGGCCGGTGGCCTCCCGTCGTCCGCGTGAGCCCCCCATGTTTACCGGTTTGCCGGTTACTACCGCGGTCACGGTTTGGCGCATGTGCATGGAATAGGTATCCATCATCCATGCCATTACCTGCTCGTTGGTGTTGATGTCGGGAGCGGGTACGTCTTTCTCTGGGCCAATGAACTCCACCAGTTCGGCGGTGTAACGCCGAGTGATCCGTTCCAATTCCCCCATGGAAAGGTGCTTAGGATCGCAGATCACTCCGCCCTTGGCGCCACCGAATGGGATGTTCACCACCGCGCACTTCCAGGTCATCCAGCTCGCCAGGGCGCGCACTTCATCGAGCGTAACGTCGGGTGAATAGCGGACCCCGCCCTTGGCCGGCCCGCGTGCAATGGAGTGTTGCACTCGGTACCCGGTGAACACTTCCAGTCTCCCATTGTCCATCGCGACGGGAATATGCACGATGATTTCGCGAACGGGGTAGCGCAGGATCTTCCACAGCCCCTCATCCAGGTTCAGCCGTTGCGCGGCGTAGTCAAAACGTGCAGCTTGCGATTGCCAGGGATTCAATTCTTGATCGATGGTCAGGGACATCGGGGGTTGCGACAGCGTGGTCATCAAGTCTCCGGCGGAGCAAGCGCTGAACCAGCCGCTTCAGGGCAATCGCAAAGTATAAGGTCGCGAGACTATGTAGGCAAGTACGGGTCATGGCCCGCTCCCCATAGGTGTTAAGCACCTTAACGACTACTTCTAAGGCGAACCACGGTTTGAGGCAGAGTAGATCGAACCCTACCCTCGCTCCACGTTCGGCAGTTCGCGCAAACTTCGTGCGCGCCTCGCGAGCCGCGGGACGATCTTCGAACATGGAGCAACTAGCGAATGCATCTCGTTCCGGCAAGTAAGCTTCAAGGCTTTGCACTAATTACGTTGCTGGCTCTTAGCGCCGCTGCCTTTGCGGACACCCGAACCAATCTCGAACAGTCCCCTAGCTGGAATAGCTGCACGGAGTGCGCTGGCGCCTTCGGTGCAGGCAGCGCGGCAGCTCATTCCATGGCTCGGGGCGTAGCCTCACCCTCGCGTGACGGTGCTTCTGCCAGGTTTACGTTGGGCGGCAGCAATCCTTACTCCAACGCCTACTGGTGGAATTCAGTCGCGACCGGCAGCCAGGCGACGAACTTCAAGTACGACGTTTACTTCTACATGAAGAATCCGGGAGCATCCCAGGCCTTGGAATTCGAAATGAACCAGGGTCTAAATGGCAGAAAATACATTTTCGGGGTGCAGTGCGCGTTTAAGTCACGTGTGTGGCGAGTCTATGACGCGGCCGGGCGCCGCTGGGTACCAACCAGCATTGCTTGCAATGTTCCGGCCGGTTACCAATGGCACCACGCGGTGTTTGAGTTTCACCGCAGCGCCTCCACCGCCAAAAGCCACTTCCTATCCATTTCGATCGATGGGAAGAAGTCGTACGTGAACCGCAACTACGGCCCCCGCGCTAATCCCATCAAAACCATCAATGTCGCATTCCAAATGGATGGCGACAGAAACCAGACCGACTACCAAGTATGGCTTGATAGCATGCAGGTTTCCTGGTGGTGAGTCAGGAACGTGGGTCTGCTCGCCAGAGCAGACCCACGTTATTGTCATCTCGAGCGCAGCGAGGGATCTGCTGTGCCGCTCCAGAGGGATAACGTCTGGCAGTCTCCCTAACGGAGAAATAAAAAGCTTAGGCCAATTGGAAACGGAGTAGTTCCTTACGGCTGCGCCTCAGGACGACAACTTAGAGCTGAATTTCCATGCCTTCGGAAGCCGCCCTGACTTTAGGGTAGTGATTGCGAGCCGCGAGCACGACAGAGTCGATGCAGGTGTCGCTGTGGTCGGGGTCGTGATGAAAGAGGACGAGTTCCTTGCTGCCGCTCTCCATCACGATATTGATTGCCTCCCGCCAGTGGCTGTGCCCCCAGCCTTTTTTCCCGTTGGCATACTCCTCGGGTAGATACTGCGCGTCGTAGATGAGCACGTCTGCGCCTTCGGCAAGTTGGCGCACGTTCTTGTCAAACTTTGGATCGCCAGGCTCGTTGTCGGTGGCATAAACAACGGTCTTGTTTCCCGCTTCCAGGCGGAAGCCCAGGCAGCCCTGCGGATGATTCAGCCACTTGGTCTGCATGGTGCAGTTATCAAATGCAATTCGATCTTCGCTGATGTCATAAAAATTGCGGTGCGCTGCCATCTGGCCCATGTCGACCGGAAAGTACGGGTCGGCCATTTGGTCTTCCAGCGCGTTTTGCAGCTTGCGCGTGCGGCTGGAGGAGTGAAAGAAGAAGCAGTTATCGCGATTGTTATAGAGCGGCAGAAAGAACGGGATGCCCTGTATGTGGTCCCAATGGAAATGTGAGAGAAAGATGTGAGCGCTGACCGGGCGGTTCTCGAATTCTCGCGCCAGTTGCTTTCCCAGTTGCCGGAAACCCGTGCCGCAGTCGAAGATGTATATCTGCCCGTTCAGGCGCACTTCGACGCAGGAGGTATTACCTCCGTAGCGAAGGTTTTCAGGCTGAGGTGTTGGGGTAGATCCCCGCACTCCCCAGAACTTGATTTGCATTGCCTACGTCCTGTGCCGGCCAATATGTTCGCGAACCAAGCGTGGCGACAATGATTGGCCGTTCTCTGCCAAATATATCAACGTCCTGAACGCACTGCGGGGCCCTTAAATCGGGGAGAAGTTCGCGAAAGTTGGGCCAGTATACGCCAACTAAGGTCAACAGCTACAGCAATTTCCACAGCCAGAGCCCGCTCAAAGGCCCCTTCGCCGGCACTGTCCGGAAGTGCATGCTCCTGCGCTGCTCTCTCTATAATCAGGGATTTGCTAACGCAGAAATCATTGATGATGGTTCGACCCGACTTCGAGGAATTTTCCCGCTTGGCCCGCGCCGGAGCGACGCTGATCCCAGTGGCGAAAACGGTGAGCGCCGACTTGCTCACGCCGGTCTCGGCTTTTCTTGCCATTGCCGCGAGCGAACCCGATGCATTCCTTCTGGAGTCGGTAGAAGGCGGCGAAAAGGTCGGGCGCTATACATTTTTGGGCGCGCGCCCTTATATGACGCTACGCGCTCGCGACGGTCGCGTGGAAATCACCGGCGGCAAGGCAAAGCAGGTTCGCACCGGAAACCCGCTAGAGGTTCTTCGCGAGCTGTTACACCAGCACTCGGTGCCGCAGATTCCCGATCTGCCACCTTTTACTGCCGGCGCGGTCGGGTTTTTTGCTTACGATTTTGTGCGGCAGCTCGAGCCTATCCCGACTTCCGCGCGCGACGACCTGAAGTTGCCCGACTGCTGCCTGCTGTTTTTTGATCAAGTGCTGGTCTTTGACCATGTGCGACACCAGATCCAGATTGTCTGCACAGCCGACGTACGTGGCAGCAACTCAAACCGTGATCTCAAGCGCATCTACGATCGCGCGCGGCTTGCCATCGGCCGCCTGGAAAAGAAATTAGCCGCGGGACTGCGGAAACGGCGGCTCCGGCCGCACAAAGCGGCGCGAGGTGCCCTGAAGGTGCGCAGCCTGGTTCCACGCGACCGTTTCATTCGTGATGTTGAGCGCGCCAAGGAATACATCGCCGCCGGCGACGTCTTCCAGGTCGTGCTCTCCGATCGTCTGGATTTCGACCCCAGGGTGGACGCATTCGAAATTTATCGCGCCCTGCGCGCGGTCAACCCGTCGCCGTACATGTACTTTTTGCGGATGGGCGATATGGAAGTGCTGGGCTCATCGCCGGAAATGCTGGTGCGCGTGAGTGGAGACAAGCTCGAGTATCGCCCAATTGCGGGCACGCGGCCGCGCGGCAAGGATGACCAGGCCGACAGGCGACTGGAAGACGAGCTCCGCCGTGACGAAAAAGAACGTGCCGAGCACGTGATGCTGGTGGATTTGGGCAGGAACGATTTAGGGCGCGTCAGCGAGTACGGTTCGGTTCGGGTCCGCGAGTTGATGTACGTCGAGCGCTATTCGCACGTCATGCATCTGGTGTCTTCCCTGGAAGGCCGGCTGCGCGATGGTCTCGATGCGCTTGATGCCTTCGCCGCCTGCTTTCCCGCCGGTACGCTCAGCGGCGCGCCCAAGGTTCGGGCCATGCAAATCATTGAAGAGCTCGAGCCGGTCCGCCGCGGCATATACGGCGGATCGGTTCTCTATGCCGACTTTGCGGGCAATTTCGATTCCTGTATTGCTATTCGCACCATGTTGGTGCGCAAAGGGAAGGCGTACGTGCAGGCTGGCGCCGGCATTGTGGCCGACTCTGACCCGCAAAAGGAATTTGAGGAGTGCATGAACAAGGCCAAAGCCCTGATCAGAGCGGTAGAGATGGCCAGAGGGAACTAGTAGCAGGGCAGCGCCCTGTAAAAGAAAATGAGACAATCTACGACTCCGGCGTGCCAGTGGCGCGCGCGAAAATAATCCATGCCCTACCTTCTGAAAACCGAGCCCTCTGAATATTCCTTCGCCGATCTGGCGCGCGATAAAACCACAGTTTGGGACGGCGTCAGCAATCCGGTTGCGCTGCGGAACCTGCGCGAAATGCCCCCCGGCGCAGAACTGGTGATCTATCACACCGGCGACGAGAAGAGTGCGGTGGGCACCGCCTCAGTTGTGTCGGTCGACGCCGGCGACCCGAAGAACCCGCGGGTCAAGATCCAGGCCGGCAAGCCGCTATCGAAGCCGGTCACTTTGGCTGAAATCAAGTCCAACAAGCTGTTCCAGGATTCGCCTTTAGTGCGGCAAGGCAGGCTTTCGGTGGTGCCGCTGACCGAAGCGCAATATAGATTCCTGGTGGGAAGCTAGCAATAGAGTTTCGAGTTTCCAGTTTCAGGTTTCGAGAAAAAGCTCCCGCGCTCCGCACTTGAAACTTGAAACTCGACACTAGAAACTTCTCTCATGCCGCTGCCAGACCAGCTTGCCCGGGCCATCGAGCAGCAGACCAGCACCTTCGAAGCCAAAGCGCTCGCCCGCGCCGCTGAGGAGTTATCCCAGCGCTATCGTCTTGATTCGCGCGCGCCCAAGGAGCGACTCAAGTCGCCGGTTGAGCGGGCGGCCTACCTTGTAACCCGCCTGCCAGCCACTTACGCGGCGGTGTGTGCGGTGTTTGAAGAAATCAAGCAGCGTGTTCACGATGAGATTCGCAGTCTTCTCGATCTCGGCGCCGGGCCCGGCACTGCAGCCTGGGCCGCGACTGAAGCATTTTCCGAGCTCGAGCAAATCACGCTCGTAGAGCGAGACGCTGAATTCGTTAGCCTGGGTAAGGCCTTGGCCCAGCACTCGCACTCTGCGGCCCTACGCGATGCTCGCTGGGTGCAGGCTGAGCTGGGGAGTCAAGCCGAGCTCTCTCCGCACGACTTGGTGGTGTTCTCGTACTCACTTGGTGAAATCTCGAGCCCCCATGCGCTCTTAGACAAAAATTGGAAGGCCGCTCGCCTGGCGCTCGCCGTTGTCGAACCCGGCACGCCGCTCGGCTTTGGCACGGTTTTGAAGGCGCGCGACCGGCTGATAGCCGCTGGCGCTCACCTGGCCGCACCGTGTCCGCATGAACTGCAGTGCCCTATGGCCGCAGCCGGGAATGATTGGTGCCATTTTGCGGTACGGTTGGAACGCTCACGGCTGCATCGCCAGGCAAAATCTGCCAGCGTAGGATATGAAGACGAGAAGTTCTCCTATGTCGTGGCTGCTCGAAGCGAAGTTCAGCGGGCCCGCGCCCGCATCATCCGGCACCCCGCGCAACACAAAGGACACATCCGTCTTGAGCTTTGCGCCCCGCAGGGGTTGAAATCGGTGGTAGTCACGCGCAGCGATCGCGAGGCTTTTCGCCAAGCGCGCAGGGCTGCATGGGGAGAGGAATGGAATTCTGAATCACTGGGCTCGTCTAGCGGTGACGTCCGAACCAAGGAGCAGAAATGAACGACACTTCCAAGCTCTTGCACGTCTCCTGGAACCAGGTCGAACTGGAAGAAATGAATCCGTTGCTGCTACGCCAGTACATCTGCGGCGCGAACATCACCGTCGCCCGTGTACAGCTCAAAAAGGGCGCCATTGTTGCCCGGCACTCGCATGAGAACGAACAAGTCACCTGCGTGCTTGAAGGCGCGCTGACTCTGCGTTTTCCGGATAAAGACGTTACGCTGCGTCCGGGCGAGATTCTCTGCATTCCCAGCCACCTGCCTCACGAAGCGGAAGCGCCGGAAAACTGCCTGGTGCTCGACATCTTCAGCCCGCCGCGCACTGACTGGCTTGCCCAGCAGGATGCATATATGAGAACTGGCAAACGCTGACCGGGTCTTCTGCCGCTCTCTTGGCGCGACAGCTTGAGCGGCTATAATTGCTGGTTGCTTTCAAGTTTTTCACTCGCGTAGAGGACGCCCAATGCCTACCGACGTAATCATGCCCCAGATGGGGGAATCAATTTTTGAAGGCACGCTCACCAAGTGGCTTAAAAAGCCGGGCGACCGCGTGCAGCGCGACGAGCCACTGTTTGAAATTTCCACCGACAAAGTGGACGCCGAAATTCCTGCGCCGGCCTCCGGCGTGCTGAAGGAACAAAAGGTCGCGGAAGGCACCACCGTCCAGGTGAACACCGTTGTGGGTGTGATCGATGCTGAAGGCGCAGCCGCTTCCGCAGCACCGCCAGCCAAAAAGCCAGCTCCTGCCCAGAGCGCCCCCGAGCCGGCCAAGTCCGCCGCCAAGCCGGCCTCCAGCGGCGCGGCAACGGACGGTTCTGCGATCATGCCCAAGGCAGGTGGCAGCAAAGCATCACCTCCGCCGCCTGGCTCATCGCAAGCCGAGGGGACATCCGCTCCACAGCAACCGCGCACCGGCACAACTCCATCAGGTGGTCCCGGTACAGACGTCATCATGCCGCAGATGGGCGAATCCATCTTTGAAGGCACGCTTACCAAGTGGCTCAAGCAGCCAGGCGAGAAAGTGCAGCGTGACGAGCCACTGTTCGAAATTTCAACCGACAAAGTGGATGCGGAAATTCCGGCGCCAGCTTCGGGCGTGTTGCGAGAAATCCGGGTTCCGGCCGGCACCACAGTGCAAGTAAACAGCGTTGTGGGCGTGATAGCGCCTGAAGGCGCTGCGGCGGCCAGTGCAGCGCCGGCGCCTGCCGCCAGCGGTCCTGTTCGTGCCTCCGGCAATGGACGCCAGGGTGAGGGAGCGCGCGCCGGCGGAGCCGTTGGCGCCGCCCGTGAGGGCGAGGAGGAGACGGAGATTTCTACCACCCTGCGTGGCCGCGCCGGAGTGGAACCTGCCGCACGTGCAGGCGAGCAGCGAGCCGTGGCCAAGCAGTCGGAAACCGTCATCCAGTTCCCGGCCAGCGATCGCGATCAGGAGGGTCGGCGCATTCGCTCCAGCCCGTTGGTGCGCCGCATCGCCCGTGAGAACAACCTCAGCTTGGGGAATGTTCCCGGCACTGGCCTCGGGGGACGCATTACGAAACAAGACATCCTCGGCTTTGTAGATAAATACGGAAAGGGTGGCGCAACAGCGCCATCGCAGCGCCCGGCGGGCGCGAGTGCGGCTCAAGCTCAGCCGCAACCTGCGCGTGGCGCGGCTGCACCTGCTGCTGTCCCGATGCCGGCTCCAGTTCCCGGTGAACTAGTTCCCATGTCGCCCATGCGCAAGATCATTGCCGAGCGCATGGTGCAATCCAAGCGGACCAGCGCCCACGTGCACAGCGTTTTCAAGGTAGACATGACGCGCGTGGTGCGCATCCGCGAGCGCGAAAAGGCTGGCTTCGAGAAACGTCACGGCGTAAAGCTGACGTACACGCCTTTCATTGCGCGGGCGATCGTCGCCGGCATCAAGCAGATGCCCATCGTCAACGCTTCGGTTGAGGGCGAGAACATCCGCTACCACCGCAACGTCAATCTCGGTATCGCCGTCGCCCTGGATTGGGGCCTGATCGTGCCAGTAGTCAAGCAAGCGGAGGAGCGCAGCTTCGTCGGCCTGCAGCGCGCCATCAGCGATCTGGGCGAACGCGCGCGCACCAAGAAGTTACTTCCTGATGAAGTGCAGGGCGGGACCTTCACCATTACCAATCCTGGCATTTTTGGGCCGCAGTTCGGGACGCCCATCATCATGCAGCCGCAGGTGGCGATCCTGGGCATGGGCGGCATCTTCAAGGAGCCGGTGGTAATTACTGATAAAGAAGGAAACGATTCCATCCAGGTGCGCTCGATCATTCGGCTCTCGCTGGGCTACGACCATCGCGTCGTTGACGGCGCCGATGCCGACCGCTTCCTGGTGGCGGTGAAGAACTACCTGGAAAACTGGAGCGAAGATATCGGCTAAATCCTAGCCGCGTGTTTTGGCGCCAGCGGTCGCTTTCATGCTCCAGTTGGGGAAGGGCTGCCGCGAAGAGGCGCCGAACTCTGCAATCAGTTCGCGCACTTTACCGCGGCGACGGAGCAACTTGGTAAGTACTTCTTCTAAGGCACCCGTGTCGCCGTCGTACCACTCCGGCGGGACTGACTCCACCACTTTCCAAAGCACGTTTTCATCAAGCTGCTCGATACGTGTAAGCAACGGATCAAATGACTCCCAGCCGCGCACATTCTGGTACACACAATTAAATGTGAAAGTGCCCCGCAGCGGTGAATCTGGAAACGCCCACTCGCCGGCATGGAAGCAGTGTCCCTGGTCAATCATGGTGGCGTGATACTTGCGCTCGCGGTTTTCGCGCCAGTAGATCACCTGGCGTCCGTCGGCATTACACGTCCACTTGTCAAAAGCGAGGGCTCCCAGGAACATTTCCGGATTGCGCACCTGCGACTCCGATAGCAGCGATTCCGGCATGTAGTCGAGCACCTGGCCTTGTAGCGGATCAATCACGTACCTGGATCCGAATTGCAGCCCCGGCCTGCACGGCGTGCGCTGCTTGCCCGCCTGGATGTGAAGTTCTGGAGTTTTGCCAATTAACCACTCGCCGACTTCCAGCACCTCGCTCGGAGCCACGGGAAGCCCCAGCCGCTCCGCGAGCCGCGTAGCAATGAGCTCATTGGCCAGGATCCTGACGTGCTGCGGATTGTTTTGAAACTTGACGATGTAGAAGTTCCCATCAGAGGCCCGCATCAGGTGGGACTGAGCGCCACCTCGCATGCGACGCACGTGTTGTGTCACCAGGAGTGCCAAAGTGGGAATGATTGCTGCTGAGCCGGGGCTATCTTATCCAAGCTTTCGGGGGTTGTCGCGATTCTTTCGTAGCCGGGCAGTGACCTTAGTGATGTCGGCCGTCAGGGGATGTCGTGAGCGCGAGGACCGCGATTATTGTCGGTGCGCATGAATTCTTCCACGCTCCAAACGTAAATATCGGCCCAATCTACAACCGGGCGCTCTGCCTGGACGTGCTCCATAGCGCGTTCCAAGCTCCAGCCCATGGAACGAAGAATGGCTAGGGTCATCATGGGAGCGCGGTGGACGCCGGCGGCGCAGTGCACGAAGAGGCGCGTATCAGGATCGTCAAGCGCAGCCAGCGCAAAATCCACGCCCTGACGGAAAACCTGTGGCGGCTTGGGCATGAAGTCATCGTCAATGGGATTCCACAGGACCTGGATGCCGAAGGGTTCCGCCAGCCGCCGATCGTCGAACTCAATCTGCATGTTGATGATGTGTGTGACTCCGCGCTGGGCCACCTCGAGCATATTCTCTTCGTTCCAAATACCGCCGCCCACGGCGATGCGGTCGGTAATCCATGTCATGTCCATCAGGTCTCTTTTAATCCTGTGTTAGTGGTGCGGCGCAGATGAATTGAAGGGAGGTAAAAATTATTTTACCCTGACACGAATTTCAACAGGTAGTCAGCCACTATTGTCAGCGTACGGACGACGCTTGCCCGATAGATTTCTCGTCTATAGTAAAAATCATGAAGTTCAAGGCTCTGCATGAGAACCTGCGCAAGGCGGTGCTATCGCGCATCACCGCCAAGGAACTCACCGGTCTGAAGCTCGCACACCAGACCGGATTCAAACAGGCGCATATATCCAACTTCCTCAACCGCAAACGCTGGCTGAGCCTGGAGGGTATGGACAAAATACTCGCCGTTCAGGAGCTTTCCATTCTCGATCTGTTGGATCCCGCCGAGGTGAATAAAAGAGCCAGCATCCCGGCGCCCTCCGAGGATCAGTTTGAAAACGTTCTCCTGGTGGAGGGTGCGATTGCCGCCGCCGAGCCGCTGATCACCCGCGAAAGCGTAAAGGACATACTCAAATTCAAGAAGAGCTTCCTTAGGCGTTTGCGGCCGGAGATGGTTCTGGGGCGCGACGATTGGCACCGTTTCGTGCTCATTAAAGTGGATGCGCGTGACGCCATGAGCATGTATCCGAGGCTGCTGCCCGGCGCTACGGCCCTCATCGACCGCCATTACAATTCGCTGAAGCCCTACCAGAAAACCGGCCAGAACATGTATGCCGTCCGCAAAGATGGCGGATGCACGGTTAAATACGTCGCGGTGGCCGGCAACAGTTTGGTGTTGCGGCCACACAACGAAAAGCATCCGGTCGATGTGCTGACCATCGCCCCGGGAAGGACGTCAGCGGATTACATTGTCGGCCGCATCTGCCATGTTGCCATCGAGACGTAGCCCCGGTAGCGTCCTCGGGCGGCCCTACCGCCGGCATCGTACCCGCGTGATAGATTTTTATTTTGGAGGCTGCACTCATGGACGATAGTCACGGCATAACGGTTGGGTCACGCCGCAATGAAGATATCGCGCTCGACATGATGAAATTTATCGCCGTAACCACCGGGTATGGACGGGGAGGAGTTACGGCCGCCGGTTTTCAGGGGGCGATATCGGCCAAGTCTGAGGAGTATGCCGCACACTTGTTAGAGCTTTACGGCCGCTGCCTGCATGCAGTGCAGGGAAAAAAATAGAAAAGAAATGAGCCGCGGAGTGGCCGCGGCTCACGCTGGTTTCTGAAATCGGAAGCTAGCGCTTCTTGCGCCCGCCCTTCTTCTTTTTTCCACGGGAACTGCCGCGCTTCGAACTCCGCTTGGAGCTCTTGCCACGGCTACGCGAGCCGCCGGCGCGACGCGCCGATTTTTTCTTGCGAGCCCCGGAGGATTTTTTTGCTGCCCGGCGCTTGCCGCCTTTCTTTGCAGCCTTTTTGCGCGCACCGCCACCACTGGAGCGCCGCGCACCGCCACCGGATGAGCGTCCGCCGCCGCCACCGCCGCCCGCGGTTGTAGGACCGGATGTGCCGCCCCCGCCAATAGGAAACACGCCTGCGCTGGTACCACCGCCTGGCGCGCCTCCGCCCGGCTCTCCCATTTCCTCTTCTTCTTCCTCTTCCTCGTAACTCTCTTCCATGTTGTCGCCGCCGTAGCCGCCGGCTTCCATATCATCCATGTCGTCGTCGCTGCGGGCGAACAGCTTGTCGTGGTAAGAACTCATCTCTCCTCCTCAATATTTTGGCCGGGCTCCGCGCGCCTAACTCCGGCAGCTTGCACGGAGAGAACTCAAAATTGCCGATTACAGCCGCAAAAAAACAGGTAAGAAATCTACAGCTTGGAGCCACAACAATGCAACTGCGTCCAAAGCAGGCGCGGATTATAGCAGCAGGTTAAAGGCTGTCAACTTAGGAAAAGGGCAGGGGTCTTGGGGAATTACGGCAGTCTTTGCCACGCTGCAACAGGCCACGAAAAACTGAAGTCCGTTACTTTATGACCAGCACGTCCCCTGGCCGGAGAACTTCAGAGGCTTTGCGGTTGTCGCGCCGCAGGGCGGTTGCAGTGGTGCCATGGGCGCTGGCAATGCTGTAGAGAGTGTCGCCTGGTTTAACCGTGTAGCGCTTGGATCCGCCGCCCTTAGCCTGAGATTTGGCGCTGGAGGAGGACTTCTCCTTCGATTTCTTTTGCTTCGCGCTGGGCTCTGCCTCAGCCACAGGCCGGTAGATGACCACGGTATTCCGGCCCCGCAAGCTATTCCCCCGCAAGTGGTTCCAGCGGCGCAGCTTGTCGGCCGGTACTCCGAAATCATCAGCCACTGAGGTTACGGTGTCGCCGCCGCGCACCTTATAGCGCGTAGGCCGGGTGGAGAAGTGCATGGCACCCACTCCGCCAGGGAAGTACTTGCCGGGCGTGATTGGAATAATCAGTTTGGTATCGGGGATGATTTCGTCGGCGGCCAGGCCGTTTACCTCTGTAATGGCTTTGGCAGGGACGCGATATTGGCGGGCAATACCATTGAGTGTTTCACCGGACGTGACTGCGTGATATCGCCACCAAACTCGCTTATCAACCGGAATAGCCGCGATGGCGGTATGAAACTTTTCAGCCGCTCCCTCGGGCAGCTTCAACTCGAAGGTTCCTGTTTTAGGCGTGGTCATTCGAAGCAGGCTGGGATTCAGCTCCTGTAAGGCGGCAACCTCCGAACCAATGCACTGCGCCACCAGTCGAAGGTCAACCGGGTAGTTGATGTTGATGCGATCCACTCGGGGCGGCTGCTCGGGCTGAATATCGTCCAGCCCGTACTGTGCCGGGTTTTTGGCCATGATGGTGATGGCCACAATAATCGGCACGTAATTCTTGGTTTCGCGGGGCAACACCCCGCGTTTGTAAAGCTCCCAGAAGTCGGCAAATCCGGTGCGTTGCACTGCCCGCTGAACGTTCCCAGGCCCGGAGTTATAGGCAGCCATGGCCAGATACCAATCCCCAAACTGATGGAATAGGTCTTTCAAGTGTCTCGCGGCAGCGCGGGTTGACTTTTCGGGATCCTGGCGTTCATCCAACCACCAGTTGCGGCTCAGCCCATATCCTTTGGCTCGCGACGCCATGAACTGCCACATGCCGCGTGCGCCGGCACGGGAGAGCGCCAGCGGATGAAAGCCGGATTCTGCTTGCGCCAGAAAAACCAGGTCTTGCGGCACGCCTTCTTCCTTGAAGGTGCGCTCGATCATTTCGCGGTATCGCCCAGCTCGCGTCCAGGCGCGCTCCAGGACGGAACGTCCGCTGGTTGAGTAATAGTTGATGTAGCTGGCTACATAGTCGTTTAAGACCAATGGCAGGTCGGAGCGGATGGCTTTCAGTTCGGCTTCCGCGGTCTGCTTCACCTTGGGATCCACGGGGAAGTTGACGTCGTTGGCCTCGTCAATGGGGGCTGGTTCGGCTTTTTGTTCGCTGAAGCCGTCGCCCTCCTTGAGTGCCTCCAGTTCAAGTTCGTGGGTGCCTTCAACAATCCGGTCGAATTCGCGCTCCAGGCGCTCGTCGGACCGGATATCGACCGGCCCTTCGGTGAGCAGGTTGAAGGCGCGGTCGAAGTTGTCCTTTGCCTTCTCCAGCTCTCCGGCCTCGTAGTTGGCGCGTCCCGCCTGATACTCGCGTTCCGCTTCGGCAACCAGGGCATCAATCGGGTCGGGTTGCGGCAGCGGATTTTCGGGCATCGCTGC
>Ga0070697_100000784_pt1 | contig 23880 bp, 26 predicted proteins | sample KBSK1501metaG_FD_65475 | JGI IMG/M metagenome (GOLD analysis project Ga0070697, IMG submission 65475) | Corn, switchgrass and miscanthus rhizosphere microbial communities from Kellogg Biological Station, Michigan, USA - KBS K1-50-1 metaG | ecosystem: Host-associated > Plants > Roots >... | reverse complement strand
ACCGTGGGTCTGCACGTGCAATGTCGCAGTGACAGGCCCGTCGCTTTTTGTCCAGCCTTCGGATGAGGTGAGCGTGCTCTGCGAATTGTCCGGCAAAGTTGCTTTCAGCCAATCCTCCAGGCTCTTCCGCCGCTGCGCGTCATCCTCATTACGCGCTTCCAGTCGCCACAACAGAGCTTCCTGTCCTTCGAACACCAGGCGCACGTCGCCTTCGACGTTTCCCTCGTCGTCAACGGTCAGCTCCGCGGACCGCCGCACGACCGCTTCGCTGCTGGGGCGAATCTGAAGCTGCAGAACTGCGGGTTTCAACTGGTCTGCTAACACGCCGATCGTATCGGTCTCGGCCCAGGGCACCAAATCAAACGGACAATATTTGGTTGCCGGATCGAAGTATCTGGGTTTTCCGTCCAGGATCACTTGCACTACCGTGGCATTGAGCTGCGCAGGATCAAAGAATTTCTGCTGGAAAAAATGATTGTCGCGAGAAACCAGGCGCACCGCATTCACCTTGAATCCCGCGGCTTGAGCCAGCGCCATGAACGCCAGATTGACCTGGTCCCCGTAGGCATAATTTCTGGAAAGGACATCGTCGGCGTTCTTGCTTTCCTTCAGCTCTTCGCGCTTTTGCTCCTTTTCCGTTTTCGTTTCCTCATAGCTGACCATGCGAATTTCCTGCGAGCGAGCATAAAGCTTTCTCAGTTTTTGCTCGTCCGTGTCGCCGGGAGCGATCAAACGTTGCACTTCGCTCTTGGCGCGGCCGGATTTTTTCAGAAACGCGTCATAAAATTTCCCCTTCTGCCTGCCGACCGACTTCCAGAAACTCTCAGCTTCTTCGAAACCGAAAGTGTAAAAAACCACGAGCCGGCCGCGAATACTGTCTTCGGGCGGCGCAGATTCCTCTTCCTCGAATGCGGGAATGTTCTCGAATTCGACATAGAGCGTGCCGTCGGCACCACGATTCGCTCCAAGGTAATTTGGCAGGCCCACCGTGAGATTGCGAAGCATTGAATTCGGATAGGCACGAAGTGTCAGATGAGCGTGGCGGACAAACAGGTCGCGTTGCACTTCCCAATCGCCGGCCAGATAGGCGATCGGCTCGGTAATGAGGTACCGGCCGGGACTCTTTATGAGGTCGGGAAATCCGGACTTCCAATGCAAGCGGTAGGTGTACTCGATGATATCCCAACCTGCACGTTGGGAAGGATCAGAGTTTTCGCATTCAATTTATAGCGTCGCGCTCTTACGATCTCCTTTTCAAATACGCCGCCGTTGTAATCGCTGGATAGGCCCTGGGGAGTAACGGTACGAGCGCGGATGTCCTCGACCTGCATGTATTTTGCAAAGTAGGGAATCTCGACATTGGCGTATTTTGTCCCCTGTTCTCGGAACACTTTGATTCGGATTCTTATCGTTTCATTGGAATGTAGATTGTTTATCTCGTGCCAGTAATCCAGCACCATGGCCGGTCCGCCGGGCAGCTTCGGGTTGTCGTCGAGCTTTAGATCGTTCGGATCGATCGCGGTCCAGAGGCCGCTGTCTTGTGCGGGTACCGCGGCGGGCAAAAGCAGCGCTACGGCGGCGGACGCTATCGCCATAACGAAGAACTTCCTAACGATCCTGTCCATCATTGCTGGATTCCTTTTGTCTTGAAGGGTCCTTCAGTGGACTGACCTTAGACCTGTAAGCAGACCATGGCAAGCGACAAGAAGCGTCAACAGGGATTGATGCAAAATTGTCGTGGAATGTCGCGTGATCAGCCGCAAGACCAAGCCGACGGTCTCCGAGGGGATGGTACGATAGCACCCAGGCGGCAGGAGCCATGGTTTGCTGAATCCATTTCGCAATGCCCGGAGAAACGATCGGTGTTAGCGATAGCGCATCGCGGGGCGTCTGGATATGCCCCAGAAAACACGTTTGCGGCGTTTCGGCGAGCCGTTACCATGGGCGCTGGCTTCATCGAGACAGATTTGCAGCTCTCGCGAGACGCGCGCTTGGTGGCCCTTCACGATGCGACGGTAAATCGGACCACCAACGGCCAGGGCGCGGTGCACGATATGACGCTGGGGGAATTGCGCAGGCTGGATGCCGGTTCGTGGTTCGGCAGCGAGTTTGCCGGCGAACGAATCCCGACCATCGAAGAAATCCTGGAGTTCGCCAAAAAGCACGATGTGGTCTTTTATCTGGAGATGAAACCGTCCGGTTCATGGGGCGGTGAGCACGCGCTGATCAGCGCTCTGCGCGAGTCGAGGGAGATCGCACGCACCGTCGTGATTTCGTTCGATCCGGCGATTCTGGCCGGGGTTCGGAAAATCGAGCCCACGCTGATGACCGGGCTGTTGTTCGAAGGGCAAATTCCTGAACCGTTAGCCAAGGCGACCGAAATCGGGGCCAGGCAACTTGCGGTGCGCGGCGATCTGGTTACTCCGCGCTTATTGAAAGAGGCGCGCGGCCGCGACTTGCAGGTGGTCTGCTGGACCATAAACCATCCAGGGCATATGCGGCTGCTGGTCGAGGCGGGAGTTGACGGCATTATTTCCGATTATCCGGATAGGCTGCTGGAGCTAACACGACCTAAAGACGGCAGTACAAGTCGCTAGCGTGGCTGTAATCGCCTCGGCCGATCACACAAAAAGCTAACGCAGTCTCGTAAACAGCGCCGCCAGCTGCGCCACTGACAATTCCTCCGCGCGCGCGGAAGCAGACAAAGCCGAATCGACCAACGCTGCTTTCACCCTTTCCGGCGTCGCAATTCCACGCAAATTATTAACTAGCGTCTTTCGTTTTTGCGCGAAGCATTTCTTCACGAAATCCAAAAATTGCTCGTCATCAGAAATGCCTAGCTTCGCCTTGTCTCCGGGAAGTTTCAGGGAAACTAGCGCCGAGCCCACTTCCGGAGACGGACGAAAGGCCCCAGGCGGAATTTCAAGAGCGATCGCAGGCACAGAGAAATATTGCGTAAGCACGGACAGGTAGCCGTAATCGCGTGTCCCAGGATGCGCAGCCAAACGAAGCGCGACTTCAAGCTGGATCACGATGTGAATTTCGTCGATCAGTTCCGCAAAGGAGAAAAAATGATGCAGGATGGGCGACGTAATGTAATAGGGCAAATTGCCGTAGAGACGAATCCGTCGCCCGCGAGCGATGGACATTAGATCAGTTTCGAGTACGTCCCCCAGAACAACAGAAAGATTCGGAAACTCTCTGCTGAGCTGTTGCAGATGCGAGATCAACGGCGGATCAAGCTCCACGGCGTAAACCGGCGCGCCAGTGGCGGCCAGATACTTCGTCATTTCGCCGTGGCCTGCGCCAATTTCGATCCAGCAATATGGTTTTTCGCCCGCGAGCGGACGTTCATCGGAGTTACTTGAAACGCGAATGGCGCGCGCAATTTTCTCGCGCCAGCCCGCATCGTATAGGAAATGCTGTCCCAGCCGTTGCCGCGCCATGCCTGCCCTTCAGTGCTCTTGCGGATTTTCCGTGCTCGTGAATATGCGCTAAACTTGAGGCGTCTCCGCCGCCGGTGGTCTGTGCCGGTCGTTCGTAAAACCGGTATCTGTAAGAGCGTACAAGAATTGCGGCTGAAATTATGAGAATCCTCTTTGCGGCGTCCGAAGGTCTGCCATTCTCGAAGACCGGCGGCCTGGCCGACGTGGTCGAGGCGCTTCCCAAAGCCCTGGTCGCACGTGGCCATGAAGTGGCCGTGGTGCTGCCGAGATATCGGGGAACGCAGGCCAATGCCGCAATCATTCCAAGCCTGACTGTGCCGCTCGGAAATCGCTTGCGATTTCCAGCCATCGTGGATGGAACGCTGCTGAATGGCGTTCGCTACTTTTTCGTGGACGATCCCGGCTACTTCGATCGCGACGGAATTTACGGGAATTCCGCCGGCGATTTCGCGGATAATGCCGAACGCTACAGCGAATTTTGCCGGGCGGCGATTGAAATCGCTAAGCATGTTTGGCCAACCGATGTTTTCCATTGCCATGACTGGCAGACGGCGCTGCTGCCGGTTTTACTGCGCACGGTCTATGGCGATGATCCGGTGGTGAAGGGCTTGCCGGTGGTATTCACCATCCACAACATGGGCTATCACGGACAATTCCGGCGCGAAGTGTTGGCGCGTGCGGGAATCCCAGAAGTGCTTTTCAATCCTGGCGCGCTGGAGTTTTATGGCGATGTGAATTTATTGAAGGGCGGCCTGGTCTATTCCGACTATCTCACGACAGTCAGCCCGCGTTACGCGAAGGAAATTCAGACACCTGAATTCGGCTACGGGCTGGATGGTGTGGTTCGCAGCCGCGGAGACCGCGTGGTGGGCATTTTGAATGGAGTGGATTACGGAGCGTGGAATCCGGCGCGAGATCCATTTATCGCGATGAAGTATTCGGCGAAGGAGCTTACGGGCAAGCAGGCCTGCAAGCAGGATCTGCTGAATACGTTCGGCCTGGCAAATGACAATCCGCATCGCGCGGTGCTGGGCATCGTTTCGCGCTTCGCCGACCAGAAGGGGTTCGACCTGATCGCCGACCGCGCGCACGAAATGCTACACGAAGATGTGCTGATGGTGGTGTTGGGTACGGGTGAGAAACGCTATGAGGATTTGTTCCGCGCGCTCGCGAATGCCTATCCCGGACGAGTTGGTTTCAAATTCGCCTACGACAATGCTCTCGCGCACAAGGTGGAAGCCGGAGCGGATATTTTCCTGATGCCGTCGCGCTACGAACCCTGCGGTTTGAATCAGATTTACAGCCTGAAATATGGTACCGTGCCAGTGGTGCGGGCCACAGGCGGACTCGACGATACGGTGGAGAGTTTCGACGTCGAGCACGGGACCGGCACCGGCTTCAAATTTACCGAATATACTGGAACGGCGTTTTTGTACGCGCTGAAGCAGGCGCTTCAGCATTATGCGGACGAGCGCATCTGGAAGCGCATACAGTTGAACGGCATGGTCAAGGATTTTTCATGGAAGACACCGGCTGCGGAACACGCCAAGATCTACGAGGCGGCGCGCGCAGTGCGGGGCTTGGGCCAGCCGGCAGGAAACCAAATACCTGTTGCAACATCTAATTAGGGGAGAAGGAGACAGCGGAAAGCCGATTTACCGGTATCCCGCTGAAAGCAAACCACATGGCAGAAAACATTCTCACGGTGAATGACGGCAACTTCGAATCTGAAGTGCTGACGGCGAGCAGCGCTCAGCCGGTATTGGTCGATTTTTGGGCGGAATGGTGTCGCCCTTGTCACATGCTGGCGCCGACGGTCGCGGAAGTTGCCCACGACTACGCCGGCAAGTTGAAAGTGACCAAGTTGAACGTGGATGAGGCGATGAATTCCGCCGGACGCTACAACATCCGCGGAATTCCAACGCTGCTGGTGTTCAAGAACGGTCAGGTGGTCGAACAGATCGTGGGCGCGGTGCCCAAAGATCAGATCACCAAAGCCATCGATCGCCACGTCGGTTAATTCGAAGCAGTGAAAATCTGGCGCGCAAACTTTCTTTCTTAGCTTGCGCGCCCTTTTCTTTTCCAGCGGGATGAATTGCAAGGAGATTCCGTGCCGTCGCGCGCCAAGTCCAACTGCGAAGTGTCGCGCTGCCGATGGGCTTCGAACGAGTGGAATATTCCTTACCACGATGAGGAGTGGGGCGTTCCGGTGCACGATGACCGGCTGCTGTTTGAGTTCTTGATATTGGAAGGCGCGCAGGCTGGACTGAGCTGGGATACGATTCTGCGGAAACGTGAACGCTATCGCGAAGCGTTCGACAACTTCGACGTGGCACGTGTAGCTGGTTACGATGCGAAGAAAGTTCGCTCGTTGCTGGCGGATGCCGGAATCGTGCGCAACCGCTTGAAAATTTCAGCGACGATTGATAACGCCCGCGCCTTTCTGAAAGTTCAGGAAGAATTCGGCAGCTTCGACAAATATATCTGGCAATTTGTCGGGGGAAAACCGAAGCGCAACAAATGGAAAACACACCGGCATTTGCCCGCAAAAACCGCTGAATCCGATGCCATGAGCAAAGATTTGAAAAAACGCGGTTTTCGTTTTGTGGGTTCGACGATTTGTTACGCGTTTATGCAGGCCACCGGCATGGTGAACGACCACGCAACGACCTGCTTCCGTTACAAGCAATTGTAAAAAGCTGGAGTCGCGTTCGCTGGAACGCGTCGCGCGTAACTATTTCGAGCTCGGTTTATTGTCCGGTTTGGGGACTTCAGGTTTCGCAGTCGGCGCGGCGGCATCCTTTGGCGCGATGGACAACAACTCCACTTCAAAAATCAGCGTGGAGTTCGGTCCGATATCCTGACCGGCGCCGCGATCACCGTAAGCGAGATCGGGGGGCACAAACAATTGCCATTTGGATCCCACCGGCATCAACTGCAACGCTTCATTCCATCCTTTGATGATTTCGCCCACTGAGAACGTGACTGGTTGACCGCGCTTATAGGAACTATCGAATTCCTTGCCATCAATTAATGTCCCGCTGTAGTTGCAGGTGACTTTGTCGCCGGGGGCCGGTTTGGGGCCGATGCCTTCTTTTTCAATTCTGTACTGCAACCCGCTGGGCAATGTCACTACGCCGTCTTTCGCTTTGTTGGCGGCAAGAAACTCTTCACCTTGCTTTTTGTTGGCCGCGCTAATCTGCTCCAATTTAGCCTGCTGTTTGGCGCGAACTTCGGTGGCGAGCGCCGTCAGGGCGGCCTTGGCTTCTTCGTCGGTCAGCAGCGATTTGTTGCCGGCGAGGGCATCGCGAATGCCGCGCGCCAGGCTGGCCGAGTCCACATCGACTTCATCTTTCTGCAGACCCTTCGCGATATTCTGGCCGATGGCGTAGCTGGCCTTTTGTTTCGCGGTTTGCAGAGGAGCCGCAGGCGTAGCCGGGCGCTTCGCGCCGGTGGCTGTACCGGTTTTCGGCGTGGCGGAAGCCTGTGCGCCGCCCGTGGGTTTTGCCGGCGTGGTTGCCGCTGGCGCCTGCTGCGACCCGGAGGTCGAAGATTGTTGGGCGAGTGCTGCGTCAGCCGACGCCAGCCCGATCGCCAGAAAAACTGCCGCCACAATGGATAGTTTTGTCATGGATTTATTGTCCCATTGCTGCGGCGTCATCGCAAATCGGAATAAGGTGTCTAATACTGACTGCGTCACTTGCGTTGCTAACTCCTCCATCGTAGCATTTCATTTCCTTCTTTTTCTCAGGGCTCCCCGACAGTTCGTAATTTTTATGGACGGAGGGAACGGTGTGGGCACGGAAAGGTCTGAGCGATGAAATCGGTGGTGGTGGTCGGTGCGCAGTGGGGTGATGAGGGCAAGGGCAAGGTAGTGGACTACCTTGCCGGGTCGTTCGACTACATTGTACGCGTGGCCGGTGGACACAATGCCGGGCACACGGTGATTATCGGTAAGGAAAAGCACGTACTGCAGTTGATCCCGTGCGGGATTCTTCGTCCCAAGCAGCAGGCCGTGATCGGCATGGGCGTGGTGGTTGATCCTGGTGCGCTGGTCAATGAGATCGAGACGCTGGCCCAATCTGGAGTAGATGTAAATGGCCGGCTGCATATCAGCAATCGCGCTCACCTGATTTTTCCTTATCACCGCGAACTGGACAGAGCCGCGGAAAGCGCGCGCGGCGCGAACAAGATTGGAACCACTTCGCGCGGCATTGGTCCTGCGTACGAAGACAAGATGGCGCGGCGCGGTTTGCGTATGTGCGATCTGCTGGAGCCGGCGCTGTTTCGTGAGAAGGCGGCGCGGGTGGTGGCTGAAAAAAACCGCTTGGCGAAAGGCGCCTACGGCGCGGACATTGATTTTTCCCACGAAGTTGAAGAGACGTTGAGGTTGGGAGAAAAAATCCGCGGTTACATTTGCGATTCCGCGGAGCTGGTGAACCGCGCGCTGGACGAAGGGAAGTCGGTGCTGTTTGAAGGCGCGCAGGGAACGATGCTGGATATTGATCACGGCACTTATCCGTACGTGACGAGCTCGAGTGCGATTTCTGGCGGGGCGACCACCGGGGCTGGTGTGCCGCCGACCAAGATCAAGCACGTGCTGGGAATTTCCAAGGCGTACACCACCCGGGTGGGAGGCGGACCGTTTCCAACGGAAATGCCGGACCTGGACGCGCAGGAAGTACGCAAACGCGGCAAGGAGTTCGGCGCCGTTACCGGAAGACCGCGGCGTTGCGGCTGGCTGGACCTGGCGGTGCTGCGCTACGCCAAGATGATTAACGGCATCGATTCGCTGGTAGTTACCAAGCTAGATGTATTCGATACGCAGCGTGAGATTCAAGTGTGCGTCGGTTACAAATACAAGGGCAAGGCGATTCACGAAATGCCGGCGCTGGCAGAAGAGTACGAGCACGTCACGCCGGAATATAAGACGTTGCCGGGGTGGGGCGATCCAACCTTCGGAGTGAAGGATGCCAGCAAACTTCCCAGCGCGGCGCTGGACTATTTGCGGTTTATCGCGGACTTTCTACAGGTCGAAATTGGCATGATTTCCACCGGTCCCGAACGCGACGCCACAATCATTCCTGAAGGCACACTGCTGGCGCGCTGGCTGTAGTTTTCAGATGCGAACAGTTGCTTCGAGGATGAGGGATCAATCCGCCCTTGCGCTCCGCAGGACTTGATAGAAGATTACGGCATCTTCCTTGTGGCCTATGAAGCTGGCGTAGAGATTGAAATTTCGGCCGTTCGGCGTGGTAGAACACAGTACTTCGCACAGGGCCAGTGGAGCGTCGTTCACGCGCGGATTTCCAAAGTGTCGGTAAATCCCTTCATATTGCCAGCAGTTCATTGCGATTTCACCGATTCTGAAATTCGCCTGCTCACGGACGGTCACATGGCCACTCAAGCCTTCGTTTTTTGGGCGGTACCACTCATAGGGAGAGTCTGGACTGGTGATCCCAATGTGGCGCCGGACGGGAGCGATTGCGTCAGTCAAAAGGGGGTAATGCCATAGCGAGCGGCCCCGACATTGCTGAAATACACCGAAATGAACGGATACGCCCCGGGGCCCTTGATGATCATCCAGTTCCAGGGAACGACGAACCGGTAGTGAGGGGCAAGATAGCGGCCCGGGAAGGTTGTGTGCGACCTCGCTGGGAGAAAGAAACATGTAAGAGCGGCAAGGAGACTCGGAAGCCAAAGCAACGTCCTTGCGAGGCGGTTAATTCGAGCTCGGCGTGGGTGTGGCTTCTGTAAAGCACGCCAACGCAGGAAGCTGGCGGCATCGAGTTTAATTTTCCAAGCTCGGCTCTTGCGCCGGAACAGAATGAACCTTATGACGGAAACGACGAGAATCCCGAAGAAACCTACGACCAGGAGGTCGCTCTCTTCGGACCCGAAACGGTAAACCAGAGCGAGAGCTAACGCCACTCCAAAAATCGGAATGCTCAGCTCGCTGAAAAATAGCAGAACGCGTTTTAGGAGCGGCATGTTGTCGAATCTGACCAACGATCACGATCGTGATCTTTGTCTTGTATCTATAGACGCCTCAACGCAACAAGTAGTTCCGCTCGTTTTCCGGACGATAGCTTTTTGGGTAAGCTCTTACTGTGCTCTCCTACCAGCAGGCCCGCGGACTCGTAGTCTCCCGGCTCTCCGCGCTCTCCCGTGAACCTCAAGCCGAAGCGCTTCCGTTGCGGGAGGCGCTTGGGCGAGTGCTGGCGCATGATATTGTCAGCGACCGGGATTATCCTCCGTTCGATCGGTCGATTCGCGATGGCTACGCGGTTCGAGCCGCCGATACGCGTCCCGGCGCGCAACTGAAGTGCATCGGCGAACTTAAGGCCGGCGAGACCCCGTCCGTTTCGGTTTCTGCTAATAGCTGCATACAAATTATGACTGGGGCGGCGTTGCCTGATGGCGCGGACGCTGTTGTCATGATCGAGCACACTTCGCGCGAGGGTGACAGCGTAACGCTCGACCGCGCCGTTAAAAACGGGCAGCATGTTGTCCGCAAAGGCGCCGAGCAAGCCGCTAGCGGTATTGTTCTTGCCGCGGGAGTGCGTATTGGCTTTGCGGAAATTGCCGCCGCTGCGCAGGTGGGCGCGGCGCATCCTGTGGTGACGCGCAGGCCACGCTTCGCGGTGTTGTCCACAGGCGACGAAGTTGTGGACTTTGCGTCTACTCCCGGACCGTTTCAAATCCGCAATAGCAATTCGGTTTCGTTGGGAGCGCAAATCTCGCTGCTGGGCGGGGAGCCGGTGATTCTGGGCAATGCGAAAGATAGTCTCGATGAGCTGCGTACGAATATTTCCGCGGGACTCGAAGCTGACGCGCTGATTCTATCGGGTGGCGTTTCGATGGGGAAATACGATCTGGTGGAACCGGTATTGCGCGAATTTGGCGCGGAATTTATTTTTGATGCGGTTGCGATTCGTCCGGGGAAGCCGGTGGTGTTCGCGATCTGCAAAGGCAGGCCCGTGTTCGGGCTGCCCGGCAATCCCGTTTCGACTATGGTTACTTTCGGACTGTTTGTGCAGCCGGCCGTGGATATTCTGGCTGGCGCTGAGGTTCGGCCATTGCCGTTTGTTCAGGCCGTGCTTACTGCGCCGTTGTCGGAGAAGCCTGGGTTGACGCATTTTTTGCCTGCGCAAATCTCTTGGCGCGGCGAGACGGCGCAGGTTTCGCCGGTTGTGTGGCAAGGGTCGGGTGACGTTGTAGCTATGGCGCACGCAAATTGTCTTATGGTTGTGCCGGCGGAGCGAGAGAGGATAGAGGCGGGTGAGGCGGTGCGGGTTTTGATGCGGGGGATTTGTTAGTGCTGGACGAAGGGTTTTGCGGCTATGGTAGACGTTTTTTTCGTGTTGACTTGAGCGCACAGCCAGGAATGGCTGTGCCACCAAGAGCCGGACTCCCGACAGGGTCGGGACGGCTACCGCCCGGATCTACAAAAGCGATGATATTCGGAAAGGGCGCAGCAGTGCTGCGCCCCTACACGACCCAGTTATGGTGATACGGAATGTTTTAATGCGTCGAGGAGATATTCGATAGTGGCGAAACTTTCGCACTACGACAAACGCGGGAAGGCACGGATGGTGGATGTGACCGCCAAGTCCGTGACATATCGTTCGGCGGTTGCGCATGCTTTTGTGAAGATGTCGCCGGGCGTAGTGGCAGCGGTGCGCAAGCTTGAGAATCCTAAGGGTGATCCGCTGGAAGTGGCGCGGATTGCGGGGATCTCCGCGGCGAAACGCACTTCGGAGTGGATACCTCTTTGTCATCCACTGCCGCTGACGCACATTGATGTGCGCCCTACCGTGTGCAAAAATGGCGTGGAGATAAGCACGCAGGTAACTGCCGCCGCTCAGACCGGCGTCGAGATGGAAGCACTGGTCGCTGCCGCTGCCGCCGCCCTCACAGTGTACGACATGTGCAAAGCGCTGGATAAAAGCATCGAGATTGCTGAGCTATATTTAGTGGAAAAGACCGGCGGGAAAAGCGGCGATTACCGCCGCGACGGCGGTCGCCGCAGTAACACGAAAGTCCGGGGAACCAAGCGCTCCGCGAAACGCTAACGTTAATGACCGCATTCGCTGCAAAAACGGTTCGGTTGCTGGTCGCGGAGGACAATCCTCTGGTGCGCGACCTGATTCGGAAGGGGCTCGATCAGCACTGTGAAGTGCTGATCGCGGAGGACGGCGGCGACGCTTTGCTCAAGGTGATTGATGAGCCGCCTGATGTGATCCTTTGCGACTACAAAATGCCGGGTTTGAACGGCCGGCAGCTTTTTGAGAAATTGCGCGGGCGGGAGCAAACGAGGCACATTCCGTTTTTGTTTATGGCCAGCCGCGCCGATATTGAAGAGCGGCTTCGCCCGCTGATTGATGGAGTGGAAGACTTCATCGCTAAACCGTTCCTGGTGAAAGACCTGGTGCGCATCACAAAAAAAGTTCTGGACCGCATTCACCTGGAAAAATTGCAGAAGCGGGCTTCGCGTCCCGGCGTGATTCAAGGGCGCCTGGAAGAAATGAGCATGACGGATCTGCTGCAGTCGCTCGAGATGGGGCAGAAGTCCTGCCGGCTGGTGGTGCGGCATGACGGCGAACAGGGCGAATTGTTTTTTGCGTCCGGCCAGTGCCGCGACGCGCAAATCGGCAGTATTGAAGGTGACGACGCGGTTTATAAAGTTATTTTGTGGACGGCCGGAGAATTCGAAATCGACTTCAACGCGGCCAACGCTTCTTCTCGCACAACGACGACGCGCGGTACAACCGGCCTGTTGATGGAAGCGATGCGGATGATGGATGAAGCCAGTCGCGACGCGGTAGAAACTCCTTAGGTCGCTCCTCGCTAATCTTATAGACTCAATTTCATGAAAGTTGCCGTCATCACGATCAGTGATAGCGTTGCGCGCGGCGAACGCCAGGATGCTTCGGGGCCGGCCGTAAAAGCGCGTTGCCAGGAACTTAAATTCAATATTGTGTCATCGCATGTCCTTCCAGACGAATCCGCGCAAATACAAATGCTTCTGAGCGAACTCGCCGATGGGCGGAGCGTTGATGTCATTCTGACGACTGGTGGCACGGGAATCGGGCCGCGAGATTGCACTCCGGAAGCCACGCAGGCGATTGCGGAACGCCTGGTGCCGGGCATGGCTGAAGAAATGCGTCGCAAGGGACTTGAGCACACGCCGCGCGCGATTCTGTCTCGCGGCGCGGCTGCGATTCGGAGCAGCACTCTCATACTCAATCTGCCGGGAAGTCCCAAGGGCGCGGTTGAATCGCTCGATGCGGTTGCGGCACTGCTGCCGCACGCGGTGGAAATCATGCACGGCGCTCGCCACGACTGAAGCGATGCTGTCCTCGACAAAGTGTGCGTTTGTTGCATAGTGAAGCGACTAAATTCGAGGGCGGGATGACAACTCTGCGCATTCTTCATCTCTGTCTGCTTTTGCCGGTTCTTACGGTTCCATGCGCAAAAAAGGCCAAAGCGCGCCAAACACCCAGGCTGCGAGCCAGAAGAGTGGTGACAGAGTCCTGTTGGGTGCCCCGATAGGAAAACACGATGACGAGCCGACAACGGTCCGCTTCGACATGAAGCTGTCCAACTCTCAGCCCGCGTCCTCGCCGACCACACGCACGTACGAGCGTCGCTACATCGCGAGAGGCAAAACCTCAAAATTCCAGCTGGAGCTCGGCTACGGCCAGCTCCACGACGGCGGAGGATTTAAAGTTGCCTCCGGCGAAGGCAGGTTCATCGCTGTGCCAGGTTCTGAAAACGCTGTCCTCATGCAGGATTTGAAATCCGCGCTGTTGGCGAAATACGTTCCCGGCAAGGTCATTCGATCGCGTGAACTCCGCTTTGATGCGGTCGTTTTGGGCGAAAAACAAAGTGAAAATGCGGGAGGAGGATTCTCCGATAAACCGCCTGGAGACTGCATTGTTCTAAAGCTCTTTTTGCCAAAGGGGGGAGACGAAGGCGAAGTCTTCTTGAACCGGAACCCGGTTCTCGGCAGAGGCGAATTCTCGATCAAAGATGAGGACTACGGCGACTATCTGTTGCGGTAATTTGCCAAGGTCTTTTGATTCTTTCCGGCGCCCGCCAGGACTGAAGCGAACTATTCGCGCGGAACTGCAATAGAATAGCATCGCGGAACTCCTCATCCCAGGACGCTTTATGAGACTGCATCTGCGGCAATCCCGACCCGAACCATGGTCGGAGAGTAAGAAAAACATCAAACGCAAATGGACGGCGCCATTTTTTGCCACGGAATGGGTTTTCGAGTGGCTCGCGTTTTACCTGAGTAACTGGACGTTTCTGCACGTCATTGACTATCTGCGCAGTTTTGGAATTATCGTCGCGGTGATTTTTTATTTTTCGGAATCCGGCGACCGCTTGAAGCAAAAACATTATCAAGCGTGGCAGGTAATTAACACCGCGCAGGGAAAAGGCGGCAACGGAGGTCGGCTGGACGCGCTGCAGGAGTTAAATGAGGACCGCGTGCCGCTGGTGGGAGTGGATGTGTCCGGCGCGTTTTTGCAGGGCTTGCATCTGGAAAAAGCGAATCTGGCGCGTGGAAATTTGAATGCGGCCGACGTGCGCAACGCTGTTCTTCCGGCGATTGATCTCAGCGATGGCAATATGCGCTCAGCGAATTTCCGGGACAGCCATTGCCAAGGCGCGTCTTTTCGAGGGGCAACCCTGGACGACGCCGATTTTTCCGGTGCGGATCTAAGTGGCGCGGACTTCAGCGGCGCGACGCTTGCGAGCGCCGACTTACGTGCAGCGGATTTGCGCGGCATTGAATGGTCGAAAATCGCAAATATGAAGGGCGCGAATATCGCTGGGGTTAAGAATGCTCCGGAAGGATTTGTCGCGTGGGCTTTGAAAAATGGGGCGCTGCAAAGTTCATCGGACTCGCACTGATGGATTTCGCAGCGCTTTCCTGGAGCTACGTGCTATGCGTTGCGCGAAACGCCTGCAGGCACTTTTGCGCCGTTTCCAGCTCGGGGTACCGGCTGCCTTCCTGTTCGACCAGATAATATTCGATTCCGCCGCCATTTTCCGCGGCATGAAAAAGAGCTTTCCAGTCGGCCACACCTTCGCCGAATAAGACGGAATATTTTTTCGCGGGCTCCGGCGACCAGTCTTTGCAATGCATGGAGCGGATGCGTCCCGGATTGGCTTTGATCCAGGCGACCGGGTCGGCGCCAGCTTCGATGCAGGTGCCGACATCGAGCTGCAGCATTACTGACGGATTCGTGTTTTTCGCCAGGATTTCTATCGGGCGCACTCCATCGGTCGGGGTGAATTCCAGTTGATGATTGTGGTAGCCGACTTTTAGTCCGTGTGGGTCCAGTTTTGTCGCAGCCGTGTTCAGCGTATTGGCGACTTCGCGCCATCTATCTAATCCCGGCACATCGCGGGAACTCGCCATCACCATGTATTTGCTGCCGAGAATGAGGTTGAGTTGGCGCGCATGCTGCAGTTTATCGCCGCTGAAGTAGTTGCTATCGTTGTGCGTGGAGAAGCAGCGAATCTTCAGTTCATCCAGTAGTTTGCGCACGTCTTGGGCTTGCGATTCAGTCCATGTAAAATACGGTGCGTAGAATTCCAATCCTTGATAGCCCATCGCGGCGACTGCACGGATTGTCCCCTCCGGATCTTTGCCCAGCGCATCGCGCACCGAGTACATTTCCAGTCCAACAGGAATGGGGTTTGCGCCCGGCACGCTTTCGGCGTCTGATATACGCAGGGCCCACGGCAGCATCGCTGCCGTGGCCATAAATTTGCGCCGCGTCGACACTTGGGAGTCCCCGCCTTTAGTCTTTGTCCAGATATTCGCCGGGAACGTCGTCTTCGGGGACCTCGTGGGTGTGAACTTCGCCTTCGTCGGCGTCTCCGGCGTCTTCCACGCCTTTTACCACTTCTGCTTCGAACGAATTTCCTTCTTCGAGGAGCTCGTCCACGCTTTCGGAATTTGCTCGACCGGCATTTGAGAGACCTTGCAGATCTCCGGATTGGCCGCCGGAGCGCGCACCCAGTCCTGCCGGCTCGAACGTCACGGTATCTACGAGCTCGCTTTTTCCGCGCACACGTCCCCTGGGTGCGGTGGCTGTTTTGGCGCGTGCAACATTCTTGGAAAGGGGCCTGGCGAGGGACTGCTTGACGGCCACTTTTTTGGCCGCTGGCTTCGCTTGCACGGCAGCTTTTTTCGGTGTCGCCTTTTTAGGAGCGGGTTTCTTCGCGAGCTTATTCCTCGCGGTTGCCTTCTTCTTGCTTTGGTTTTTCTTGTTTTTCCTTTTGGTGGCCATACGCGGAGTGTATCATCACTCGCCTTGATTAGCAGGCAGTCGCATTTCAGGACTGCCGCACAGACCGCTGAGAAGATTCGCGATTTGGACCAATGCGAGTGCTGACAGCAACAGTATTTTTCACGCAAAATGGCGATGTACCTGGCCGCTCTAGTGGCGGACGGCAAGCAGATGACGGCCAAGCAATTGGACGGGTGGGCGGAAAGCGCGGCCAACCTTCGTATGATTGCGGAATACACTGTGCCGTGGGTGACGGTTGAAAATCCCAGTGCGCGCGAATTGGCGGTGAAATGGATGAAGTCCAAGAAGGAATTGGTGGCAGCCGCCGGTTGGTGCACGTACTCCGGAATCGTGGCCATGACTCCCGATGACGCGCTGGACCTTGCCGAAATCGAGAAGGTCCTCGGGACAGTCGTCAAAGATCTCAAGACGGCGGCGAACCACGTTCGATATACCATGAACGGTTTTGTGATCGCCGTCGGGAGCAACGTAAAACCGCTGTCGAAGCAGGCGAAGGCTGCCGCGAAGCAGATTGGCGCTGTTGGCGTGAGCGTGGGTGACACCGACTGCAAAATTCCGCTGGCTATTGCCTACATTGAAAAAATCGAGTCGGCTGGACGCCTTGGCCAAAAACGAAAGACTATCCGCTGCTGAGCGACGAAAGTTTCACATACGGCCCGTATTGCAGAACGGAGTCGGTACGGCTTGCATTCCCTGCTGCCTGTATCTACCCTTAGAAAGTTCCCTTAAGAATCACGGGAAGTCGCCTTAGAAAATTTGCCCTGGAAAGTTCGAAGCGAACTGAACCGACTCCATGCCCGAGATCACTGCCGACACGCTTGTTTTTGGATTTATCTGGTACGTGGCGTTTTTGTTTTCGACAACGTGCCACGAAGCCTCCCATGCCTTGGCTGCCAAGCTTGGCGGAGACGATACCGCGGCGCGACAGGTAACGCTCAATCCTGTTCCACACATCCAGCGCGAACCTTGGGGCATGGTGGTTATCCCGATCATTTCGTTTCTTTTTGCCGGAGCGATGGTCGGGTGGGCCAGTGCGCCCTTTAATCCAGAGTGGGAACGGCGTTATCCGCGCCGTGCTGCTTGGATGGCTCTTGCTGGACCTGCGGCGAACTTCACGTTGATGCTCATTGCCTCGATTCTAATTCTAGTAGGCCGAGAGCAGGGATGGTTTGTACTCGTGGGCGGAGCAAACGGATGGGTTGTTCGGGGACTAGATGGACAGCCTATCATCTTCGGCACGGTTCTTAGCGTGTTCTTTGTCCTGAATCTGTTGTTGGGCGTTTTCAATCTTTTGCCAGTTCCTCCGCTGGATGGCAGCGCGGGCATTATGGTGCTGATGGGAAACGACACCGCGCACCGTTATCTCGACTGGTTGCGAACTACGCCTTATCGGAGTCTGGGGCTGCTAGTGGCCATTTTCGGTTTCCGCTATGTATATGGTCCAATCGAGACGTTCGCCACCAATCTGCTGATTTTCACCAAGTTCTAACGGCTCCTTCAATTGCGTCAAGTCGGAACAGTTCGAAACGACTGTTTCGCGAGGCGACACTCTCTTCCGCGAAAAAGAATCGTAACTCGCGCGTGTTTAGCAAATTCTTGGGAAGTATTGTGGCTCCCCACCGGCAGCTTCCCACCGGCAAGGAGCGATGATGGTTGCCGGAACCGCCAGCCAGCAACCGCATACCAGGTCGAAGTCTCGGGCTGGGATGAGCATGAAGATTTTTTCGTGGAGAAGACCGAGTTGCACTGGTCGGAACAATCCGGAAAGCACATCCTGCTTTTGCGCCCGATTGTTTCCGGCGCGCTGGTTTTTCTTGGCCTGATCGATCCCCTGTCCATCGATCGGGTGCGTCCAGTTCCGTATCGGGCAGAATTGTTCGAGACAATGAAAGGCGGGCAGTGCCGGGCACGACTTCTGTCGGCGGACCCTCGTAACAAGGTGGGGGCTATTCAGAGAGTGCTGGCGATGTGCAAAGGGAATCGGCTGCGGGCGGCGCAGGTCTTAGGAATTGGGCGGACGAGCTTGTATCGGTATTTGAAAGAGGATGGATACGACCAGAGCATGATTGCGCGCGCGAAGGCGGCTGGAGGGTAGGAAGCGGCGGTTTTTTTTTTGCAGGTGATGCGCGGGCGACGCCGAGACCGAAGAGAGATGTCTCGCTTCGCTCGGAATGACGATGATGCGCTAATGAGGCAAATGAACGACCCGCAGTGAACGGCCCTCGGTGAACCATCGGAAGTGAGAGGGCCGAAGTGAACTTGCCCGCTAGCGCGAACGCGATACCAATGCGAATGTAACGGCAGAGAAGTCTGTTACAGGTTGTATTCGGAGTCGGGCCAGCGAGGCTGCGCGAAAAGTCCGCCGTCCACGCCGAGCGTCTGGCCGGTGATGAATGAGGCTCGATCACTGAGAAGGAATTCCACGGCGTCGGCCACATCGTCCGGCGTGCCGATGCGCCGTAACGGTGTGAGTTTGGACCAGGATTTTGCGAAGTCGGGCAGCTCGTTTTTGGTTCGCTCGGTCTCGATGGCACCGGGAGCAACACAGTTAACGCGGATTCCATACTGGCCCAACTCCAACGCGGAGGATTTGGTGAACATTTCAATACCGCCTTTGCTAGCGGTGTAACCAGAAAGATTGGGGAAGGGAACTTTGTTGCAACCCGATCCGATATTTACGATCGCGCCGGAACGGTAGTCTTTCATGTTGCGCGCCGCGCGTTGCGTGCAGAGGTAGCAGCCCTTGAGGTTTGTGGTGATCACGCGATCCCAGTCAGCCTCTTCAACTTCGAGAATCGGTTTCCAGACTTGAACGCCGGCATTGTTGACGAGCGCATCAAGCTTGCCGAAAGACGAGAAAATTCTTTCAAACATTGCATCGACGTCGTCCGAATTGCCGATGTCAGCGTAAACCGTCATGGCGCGAATGCCGTCTTTTTGCAGCTCTTCGGCCAGACGGTCGGCCGACTCGGCCTCCACTTTGTAATTGATTGCCACGTCATATCCGGAGCGAGCTAGCCGCGAGACGACGGTTCTGCCGATTCCGGAATTCGCTCCGGTGACGAGTGCTGACGGCCGCGCAGTCATTTCAGATTCCTCTCAGGTGGCGTGGAATTTTTACGACGCCAATGGTAACTCCAAGACGGTTTCTCCGAGAAATTGATGCGGCCTCCCGCCGATTTTCCAAAAACCTCCGTGAAGCCACAAATCTCACGCCGGAATTAAGGAAAAACTTTGTGGTGCGGACGTAACGGACGACCAACGATGTAGGCGGAATCTCACCGCTGACCGTGAAGCCAGCTTAATGACGATTCGGCAATGCGGCACGCCAGCGGGCGCGGATGAGGCGGTTGAGAGGTTCGGAGTAGAAGCGCGCCACGATCTCGCCAAAGAGAGCAGACACGACAATAACCACGAGAAAGAGCAGCGGCACGGCGACCATCGGTTTGCCGGCGAAAAGGAACAGATGGAAGAACGCGAAGACGACGAACATATGAGCAAGGTACACCTCGTAACTACGCTGACCGAGCAGTGCGAGGGGCCGCAGGATCCCCGGACTTTTCCAGTCGCTCTGAGAAGCGGCAGCGATAAGCATACAGGCGCCGAGAGCAAGAATCGTCATATCGAGCCCAGCGCGCTCCAGAGCCAGGATTGCGGGCTGGGCAGCGAAACACAGGATGAAAATAAGGAGCGCTGAGCCTACGACGGCAAGTCCGCGAAGTGTACGGGGTGAAAGCGGAAAGCGTTCCACGGCGAGTGCCGTGAGGCAGCCGAGCGCGATAGCATCCATGCCAGCGAGGTAGGAATATTGTTTCCAAAGTTCGTTGCCGCCCGCCAAGAACGTTCGCGCAAAGGGACCGAGAGCGACAAAGGTTGCCAGCAACAGAACGAGCAATTTTCCGCGAGCGAATAACCTGCTGACGATCGGAAAGAAGAGGTAGAACATTTCTTCGACGGAAAGTGACCAGAGAATGTCCCAGTTGCCGGGAAGATAGCCGTGGCGCGCCTCAAGGACGTTCAGATGGAACGTGAGGGCGGCAAGTAGTGCGCGCGAGATGCCGCCGGTTTTTGCGGAGACGATGAAGTCCTGGAATCGCCCGAAATGCAGCGTAGTGAGCACGGCAAGAAGAAGCATGAGCAACGGCGCGATGCGGGCAAAGCGCGTAAGGTAAAAACCGCGCAGGCTGACCTGAGAGAGTTTTCCCCAGCGTCGAAGTGCTGTCGAAGTAATCAGGAAGCCGGACACGGCGAAGAAAATCTGAACGCCATTCTGGCCGTTCCAGACAAGCGAGCCGATGAGTTGACGAGGCAGACCGGCGGTGTAAGGAATTTTTGCCAGCAACAGGCGTATGTTTACGTGGTTCATCAGCACAAAGAAAATTGCAAGGCCGCGAAGCAGATCCACGCCATCGATTCTTGCGCCAGGCAGCGCGGTGGCTGGTTTCCCGGAAAAGGTCACAAAACATTTTGCATGACGGGAGCGGAAGAGCCCCCTGTTGTACGAGGCGCTGTTTGGTAATCGGCAACGTCGGTGGCGAAGCGCGTCGCCGAGGATTGGGCCACGAGGTTTCGCGCGTAGAAGTAGATCAGCCAGGCGTCGCCGCGGCGCTGCCAAGATTCTCGCGTAAACACGAACCGCGAGATGAGCGCTAGTGCCGGTGAGCAGAAAAGAAAGGCCGCCAGACTAGCCGGCCTTCTGTCAGTCATGGAACCGTTAATTGTTGCTTGCGTTTTGCGATGTTCCCACTCGCACCGTTATTTGCGAGCGGGCACGTGGAAGATCAACGAACGAAAGACTTCCGAACGTGACGCATCGGCATCCTGGAGACTCACGAAGAGACTGGTTAAGGAGTCTTGTTCTTCCTGCGAACGGCGGTCGCGGTCGGCGATGAAGGCCGCGCGCACCTTGTCGAAGGAAGCGAGATCCTTGACTGCATACCAGACGTAATGAGTGAAGTCTCCATCGGTGCGAATTTCTTCCACGGAGAGACCGTAGGCAAGAACGACGCCGTCAGCGGCGAGTTTTTCGAATACGGGCTTGTTGTATTTCTCCCAGGCCTTGCGGAAATCGCTGCCGTTACCCGGCCTGACCTTAACGAAATTATATCGGACGAACGGAAGTATGCCCGAATCGGAAGTGGGAGAAAAGCCGATGACCAGATCGCGAGTGAGATAATCGCGGACTTTGCTCATGTCAGCGACCTCGCCGAGGCGGACGGTAAGTGAAGCCGCTGATTTTTGGCCCTTCTTCGCCGCACCGGATTTGGCCGCTTCGTCATTAAGCTTGGCGATTTGAGCGCCCATCGCGCTATCGACTTTGTCCACTCCCGCGTAATCGTTTACGGCGTACCAGATGACATGCGTGGCGTTGCCAGGAACGCGAAGCAAAGGAGTCTCAACGCCCCAGGCCATAACGACGCCATCGGCCATGAGTTTGTCGCGGACCGGCTGGCCTACCGTTTTGACCAAGTCCATGAACTCCTCTTCTTTACCGGGATTAACCGAGTACTCGTACCAGAATGTGAGGGGCTGCATCTGGGGTTGCGATTGTTGTGCAGCACTGGAAATGCAGGACAGCAGAATTACAAAAAGACTGAAAAATAGGCGCGTTTTCATTTTCTTGCGTTCTCCGTGAATTTGGTTCGCCTGCACCGGGGTAAGTGCGTTTGAATATTTGCAAGCGCGGACACCAAGAGCAGGCGCTCAGTGTCATCGCTGTAAACTAGCTGAACCGGTTAGAATTGCGTATCTTTTAGCACCGGCGAGGAGTCGCGTCAAGAAGTCGAATCACCAGTGGCCTGCAATGGTCCACTCTTCGATGCTGTACCTAGTCCAGTTGCTTGCCACTACGCATGCATCTACCTTCCTTCCCACGTCTAGCGAAAGTTGCGAAGAACCTGTGAGTACAGGGAGGACTCCTTCTTAGGTGCGGGACTTTCGCGAGCATTTACGGTACGGATCTGCGCAAGGTTGTCCCCAAGTGTTCCCCAACCCACATTGGCCTGCGGTTCTTCGAAACACGGAGGTGTCTATGGGCAGGAACAGAGAATTTCAGGATTATCAGGCTACGCTTGCGTGTCAGTTGGCGGAATTTTGTTACTGTCGGCAGGAGTGTCGACGAATGTGTGCACTGCAAACAGCGACCTCAAATTTCGCCGCCGGCTTAAGCAACCAGAGCGCGGCGCCCGCGGATAATATTTCCCGGGGTTCGGCAGGGCCTGACGAATTGCGCACCGCGCCGCTTTGCGGCGTGGGACAGCGATTGTTCTTTCTTCACGACGGCCGCGCGACTCCCGCCAATGGCGGATTGCTGACCGCTATTCAGGATCATGCCAGCTCGGAGTCAGAGGCCAACGTAGTCATCGGCCTCCTTCATCAATTACACGAGCAGCAGAAGCAGGACCTGCTGAACTATCTACGATCGCTGTAGGGACGAGCTCCAGGAAGGGTTCGTTGCGCGCTCCGCTACTTTGGATACGCGTTGAACGGGCGCGCGTTCAGAGCCCCTTCGTTTAGAGCCTTGGAGTTGAGGCGAAGCGGCTGGGCAGGGAAGGCGTGACCTCTTGCGGCATGGTGCGGTGAATCCAGGCTTCGGCGGCGATGAGGTGCAGTACAAAGCCGATCCAGAAGGCGGTGCCGAAGAACTCGCGGGGCGTGAGGCCGGACAGCGGGCTAGTGGCGAAGAAAATTCCAATGATGGGGCGAATGGTGGCGACCGCAAGGCCGATCGTATAGGCTCGAATCATCCACTGCCGATGCAGGATAATTTCACGCCTGCTGACGTGCCACACGGCCTTGTTTAGTGCAAAGAGGAAAAATAAGGCAAAGAGAATTGTGGCTGCGGCCTGATTGACTCCGCCGATCGATTGCATGGTGAAGCTCATCAGCAATGCCGAGATTCCGATGACCAATCCGCACGTCACAAGAATGCGGCCATTCCAGCGGTGCCACTGTGGATGCCGGGCGCGAATGGATTCGCTGAATTGAAACGGCCCCAGAGCCATGAACAGAAGTCCCGGAACAATATGGATCATGGTGAGGACGGGGTGGCGCGCGAATACTTCGTCGAGTGCTGCAAACTGTGCGCCTCTGGAACCAGGCGCAACCGCGGGCGGGGAGTAACCGTTAGCGAGGATTGGGCCCACACAAATAATTCTACGGACGGCGGCGGCCACGCCGATGAACGCTAGAAAAATTACTGCGCTCCACAACGCGCGACGCAAGCGAACTCCGGACTCCATGCTTCTTATTACGCGCAACTAGCCACGCGTCTTTCAGTGTTTCTCAGCTCGCGATAAATTTTTCGAGTGGCTGCCAGTAATGGATTTTCCAGCCGTTTAAGAGATTTTCCGCGTCGCCTTGGGGGAATCCAGTATGAGCAAACAGGAGTTTGGTTTCCGCGCCTTGTTCCGTGAAATCGAATCTGACGATCGAGAAGACGCCCGGCTTCCAGTAGGCTACACGCCAGGCCTGAACGATTCGTTCGTCCGGAACGAGCTCGAGATGCCGACCGACGATGCGTCCGCCGAATAACGAGAAAGTGCCGCCGACGTCGTGGCTGATTTCTGTCGGATGAGACGCGCTCGCCGCGCCACCTTCTTTTGCTTGTATGTCGTGGGTCATCTTGTCAAACTGAGCTGCGCTGGTAAATATTTCGTAAATACGCTTACGATTGGCTTTAAAGACTAGCTCTTGATGAAGCGATTGCGCGTCGCGGGAAACGTCCTCCGTAGAGGCAGCCGCGGCGATACTCGAAATTGTACCGAATGCGCTGACGGCCAAAGCGGCATGGACAATTGCCCGTCGTCGCGTGGAAATCTGAGGAATCGGGTTCTGGTTTCGTGGTTCGGTCATAGTGCCTCGCTTGGCTGGATCTGCCCTGTCGATTGATGCGAGCGGTCTGCACGCATGGGAACACGGAATCAAGCGATAATCCACTTAATGTTTTGAGGCGGAAAGAGAGCGCGGCATTGCTTTACAGGTAAAAGAATACTGTGTTACTCTGAATGAGTCGAAGAGAAGAGGAAAATTCAGGGGACGACGGAGAGGGCACTTGAGCGCACCGAAAGCAGCGTTGATCGAACAATTCCGTTCTCATG
>Ga0070697_100000783_pt1 | contig 23891 bp, 28 predicted proteins | sample KBSK1501metaG_FD_65475 | JGI IMG/M metagenome (GOLD analysis project Ga0070697, IMG submission 65475) | Corn, switchgrass and miscanthus rhizosphere microbial communities from Kellogg Biological Station, Michigan, USA - KBS K1-50-1 metaG | ecosystem: Host-associated > Plants > Roots >... | reverse complement strand
TGGACGCATCGTCGGCGCCGAGGCCATGAAGTTCGGCGGCTGGCAGCGGCTGAACGCGGAGTACGCCAAGCAGTTCGGTATCGAAACGCCCAACTGGCCGCCTCAGGCAGTTCAAAACTCGTGAATCGAGGTGGATCGCAAAACAATGCACCGTGCAGTCGGGCTTCAAGTCGGACCAGAAGCAGAACTTTGGTGGCGCGCGCTACGGCTGGAAGATGATGGGCGGGAAGCTCGTCGACCTGCTCGCGAGGATCCCATGAGCCGATCGAGGCTCGTGGCCTACTGGGTGACCACCGGCCTGGTCGCGTCGTCCGTGCTCTCCGCCAGCGTGGCCCACGTCCTCCACGTGCAAGCGAACGTCGACGGCTTCGTGCGCCTCGGCTACCCGCTGCACTTCGTCACGCTCGGCGAGCAGGACGCTCTCGCCGAAGGGGGTTACGTAGTACATGCACCAACCACGCTCGCGGAGGTGACCAAAATTCAATTCAGTTGAGGAATATTTAGCCTCACTGGACCCTACGAAAGAAAGTACCCTCAGGTCTGTAATTGAGGGCGACCTCCTGCGCGGTGCCGGCAGGCAGGGCGGTACTGTCTGCGCCGCGCGTGATCGCAAAGTCCTGCGGTGCTGTGCGCCAGCTGATGAGCTCCAGGTTCCCGGAGCCGTTGCGGAGTGCTGTCAATACCTCGCTCTCGCTGAATGCCTGCACCGCGATCCGGCTTGCCTCCCCCCGCATTCGCCTCCGCAAGAGGCTTGATGAGCGTCGGCATGGTCTTCTACTCCTGGATCGACGAAGTATTGGTATCGGCTGCGGTTGGCCCTCGGAAGTATAAGCGGAATCCAGCGGCGCGGGCATCGAGTTCGGCGGCCGACAGGAAGAACGGTGGCGGCGCACGGCTGCCGATGCGCACGGTCTTAACACAGATATGAAACCAGAGAGAGTCTTATCAATTTCAATTTCAATCGCGCGAATGTGAAGGAGGCTGAAGGATGACCAGAGGCCGTCGAAGCTGCCTTCAGGGAATTCAAGATGCCTCATACATTTTCGAAATTCTCTTTTGAATCAAGGGGAGATCTTTGTCGGGATTTTCGGTCAGTGTTTCATCGGGCCCCACCAGAGGAACGCGCCTGCGTTGCACGGCCGGCCGGTGCTACTGATAACTTCCGTATTGCCAATTCGTCCAGAATCCCAGTTGAACGCATAGAGTCCCCTTTTTGACTGGATAGCTGTAACATGCTTTGAAGTCGGAAATTCACAGACTGGCATATCAGCGCTAGAGCGGGCGGGAATCTCGTCTCCCGGCCGATTCCGGGCACCTCAATCTGGTCTGGCGCTCTCTCTGATTGTTGTTGGTCTAGCACTCCGGCCACATGGCATGTGAGGGTACTACATGAGTTCAATCGAAACGGTTCTCGATTTTCTCGATCGCATTAACAAAAAGGATGCGGACAAGCTGGCCGAGCTCATGACGGAAGATCACGTATTCATCGATTCTCTTGGTAACACGGTGCGCGGTCGCGAAAAAATGCGCGTGGCCTGGCGAGACTATTATTCATTTTGCCCGGACTATTGGGTTACACATGAGGAGATATTCGAAAATGGAAACATCGTAGCCGTGTTTGGCACGGCGGGTGGCACTATCGTGACAAACGGCAGACTTCAGCCGGAGAATAAATGGCGGACATCGTCCGCGTGGCTGGCTGCCGTGGAAAACAGCTTGGTGAAGAAGTGGCAAGTTTACGCCGACAACAAGCCTGTGTATGAAATTATGGCCAAAGCCAGACCTCAGTCGGAACCTTGACCTTCGGGTACTCGTCCGTTGGTCGGCCCGTAGGCTGGGCAGCAACAGGCCAGCGCCAACTCTGAGTCAAAATAAACCGCCGACGAGAGGAAAACCAATCGCCTCGTTCGTCCCGACGGGACCACTGCAGTCCTTGCCCCTCCGCATCAAGGATGGAGGGCCAAGCCCTTGATGACCTTGTCAACTTCTTTGCGATCTCCGTGGAGCCCAACGCCAACGAGGTCCAGGGCGTCGGTGGGCACCACGAGGACCGCGGCACGGTTGTCGATGTCGTTGTTGGTTCCGAACAGCGACCGAGTATAAGACCGAGTATAAATTGACGGCTTCAGGTCGCGATCTGTAGCGCGCCGAAGCGTTCTCGTCAGATCAGCTGCTGAGGCCGAAAAAACTAGGATTGGCTGCCGGACGAGCGGGCCATAGGTCTGACCCGAAGCCTCCACATAGCACTCTCCGGCGAGTTCAGGGTAAAATCCGACGAGTCCGCCTGACAGAAAACACGCGACGTTGAGTTTCTGCCAGGTGGCGAGATCCTCGCGCACGACGATGGCGATCTTGGTACCGAAGCCCATGGGCACGATTCTGAACGACCATAACCAGGCTCGTCTTGAACGAGACTTGGAGGCACTGGAAACGGATCAGGTCGTCCTGGCTATTGCAGAGGCCCTGCTGGCGCTCGACGCTTTTAGTAAGAACCGATCCGTTGCCGCAACTTGTTCCACTGCGGTTGAGCTTGCGCGCCAGTTCCTCGATGCTCATTTTGAGCGGGTTGTCGCCTCCGAGGAGCTTGAGGCTCTCACCGGCCTTGACCGTTATGCGCTCGCTCGCCATTTTCGGACGTGGCTTGGGACCAGCCCGTACCGATATCTGACAATGCGCCGCCTTGACCACGTTCGATTTCTGGTGCGTGCCGGGCACTCCCTCGCTGACGCGGCGTTTGCCTGCGGTTTTGCTGACCAGAGCCATATGACGCGCCAGTTCAAGCGCGCACATGGGTTGTCGCCCAGTCGCTGGCGGGCAATCGACATTGCGAGTTGAAACCGAACGCTCAGCGGTATGGTTCTGGTGATCTGTCTCCCCCCGGGGCAAGCTAGGCTAGATGCTTCGCAGCGGCGATAAAGGTCGGCTTAGCTGGACCATGCGCCATCCGCCCAAGGGAAGGCACTGGCAGCCCCGAAAGTTCTAGCCGGAGAAAGGCTTTGGTGATTTGTACAACCGGTAGGTCAAGAGTGTGGCGTTAAAAAACGAAAGTAAATGCATGCCTGAATTTGCCGCTCACTCGCTACTAAAATCTCCGAGCGTTACGATCCGAGACGTGTACTGCCAGGGCAACCGCCGACACCAGGGTGCGGAAGAGTGCGCGACCGCCACAGAACTGGTATTTCCGTATCGCGGCGTCTATGTGCGCCATCTTGGGCACGACCAGGCCGTAGCCGAGGCGAACCAAGTGCTGTTTTTCAACGCCACCGAAGGCTACCGGGTGAGCCACCCCGTGCCGGGTGGCGATGCCAGTCTGTCGCTGGCCATCAGTGAACCGCAGCTGCGTGAACTGGCGCCACCTACTTTTCTGCGCGACAGCGCGACGCTGGCATTTCGGCAGCAGCGTCTACGGATTGACGCGCGAGCCCAAGCGCTCGCGGCGCTGCTGCGGCACAGCCTGCGCCAGAACATCGCGGAAGCTTTGGAAGCAGAGAGCCTGGCCTTGACCCTAGTGCAGCGGGCGTTGGGGCCGCGCACCACACATGCGGCGGGCGCCAGTATCGGACGGCAGCGGCTGGTGGATCGGGCCAAGCTAGTGTTGGCGAGCGATCTGGCGCGACGATGGACGTTGGCCGAGGTCGCCGCCGAAGTGCGCGGCTCCCCGGTTTATCTCACGCAGGTCTTCCAACAAGTGGAAGGCCTGCCCTTGTATCGCTACCAGTTGCGACTACGGCTAGCGCGGGCGCTGGACCTTCTCGCGCAATATGACGACCTGACCGCTCTAAGCCTGGAACTCGGCTTCTCTAGCCACAGCCATTTCAGCGCCGTGTTCCGCGAGGTTTACGGCCGCTCGCCCTCGGAGTTCAGACAGTCGGCGCTGCATCGTTAGCGACGGTCCAAGCAAATCGCTAAAGATTCTGACAGCGGCGCTCTCTTCTTGCGTGGCCTAATGGTCGCACCCGGACTTCGGGTAATTGGAGAGCGATGTCATGGTTAAGAAAACTTGTGCGGCTTGCGACTGCCAGTTAGATGCGAATCTCATCAAGGTCAAAATCGGCGGCAAGACGGTTGAGGTGTGCTGTGATGAGTGCGCACAGAAGCTGAAGGAAGCGCACGTTTCCGCGACAGCGGCGAGGAAGGGCTGAGCCATGGATGGAAACAAGTCATCGGCGACCCACCTTAGCCTGCAGACCGCGTCAGGCCGTATCAGCAGCACGGAGCAGGGTACGGGACCGGTCGCGTTGTTCGTGCATGGCGTGCTGCTGAACGGGCATCTGTGGCGTCATCAGCTGACGGATTTGTCCGACATTCGACGTTGTGTAGCCGTGGACCTGCTTGCACATGGCGACACCGAAATCGCGCCGGATCAGGACGTATCCGTGACCGCCAATGCGAAGATGCTCAAGGAATTCCTCGATGCCTTGAACATCGATCAGGTGGATCTCGTGGGCAATGACAGCGGTGGCGGTATAGCACAGATTTTCGCCGCGCTAAATCCGGAGCGCGTGCGCAGCCTCACGCTCACCGACTGCGACACCCACGACAACTGGCCGCCCGAGGCCTTCAAACCCTTCCTGGCGATGGCGGCGGCCGGTGGTTTACGTGGAACGCTAGAGGCGATGTTGTCGGACAAGAGCGTCTATCGATCACCGCAAGCTCTGGGACCAGCATATGAACACCCGGAACAGCTGAGTGACGACAGCATCGAAAAATATCTGCGCCCGCTGGTCAGGACCGAGCAGCGCACGCGCGACCTGCAACGTTTCCTTGCAGCTTTCGACAATAGGCACACGCTCGCCATTGAAGCACAGCTGAAGACGCTGAAGGCGCCGACGCTGGTCGTCTGGGGAACGGATGATGTGTATTTCGAAGTGAAATGGTCGCGCTGGCTCGCCGATACTATCCCGGGCACTCGGCGCCGCGTCGAGTTCAAGGGTGCCAGAATTTTCTTCCCTGAGGAACGCTGGGCGGAATTCGACAAGGAACTACGCGAACACTGGCAAGCGGCACAACAGAAGGCGGCATGACACTTGTACGCATTTCATGCTCACTAATTTATCTTTATCGGGAGAAGAGAATGGCTGATCAGACGCGCAAAGCTGAGCAATTCCGGGCGTTACATATTCCCGGAAAGCCGTTCATCCTCTTCAACATCTGGGATGCAGGTGGCGCTAAGGCCGTCGCCAGGGGAGGTGCCAAGGCGATCGCGACCGGTAGTTGGTCGGTCGCCAATGCAAACGGCTTCGCCGATGGCGAGCGGATCCCGCTTGCTCTGGCGATCGACAATCTGCGCCGGATCGTCGGCGCGACAGAGCTACCCGTCACGATCGATCTGGAAAGCGGTTATGGCGACACGTCGGAAGTGGTCGGCGAGACCATCGCTCAGGCGATCAACGCAGGGGCCGTAGGCTGCAACCTAGAGGACAGTTTTCCGGCGAATGGAAGACTCCGCGAGACAGTTGATCAGGCCGATCGCATCCGGCGCGCTCGGCAGACGGCCGATGCAGCCCATAGCTGCTTCTTCATCAACGCTCGGACCGATATCTTTTTCCAGCGACCGCCCGAGCAGCATGACGATGCTATGGTCGTAGAGGCAATCGCGCGGGTACACGCATATGCGGAAGCTGGCGCGGATGGGCTCTTCGCGCCCGGTCTAGCGGATATCGCTCTGATCGCCCGCCTAGCTGAAGTGTCGCCGCTCCCTCTCAACATCATGGTCGGCGACGCCACCCCGCCCGTGCGCGCACTAGCAGAGCATGGCGTCGCGAGGGTGAGCCATGGCCCCGGCCCTTACCTCGTGGCGATGAAGGCGCTGGAACAAGCGGCACGCGCGGCGAGCGCGTGATGCGAATAGGCCTGCCGCCGCGTTCCAGGGAGCCACGTCCTGGCATCACCGGCACCCGGTTGCCTGATCTCGATGAGAGATCATGTCCGAAAAACGCGAGTCTGCCCACTCAACAAATGGGAGAATGAGGGTATGGAACTTCCCGATCCAGAGATCTGCTATCGCGCTTTGCAGGGCCGGGATCCCCGGTTCGATGGCTTGCTGTTTGTAGGTGTGACATCGACCGGCATCTATTGCCGGCCGGTCTGTCCAGCGCGCACCGCGAAGTTCGAGAATTGTAGCTTCTTTGCTTCGGCGGCCGCGGCGCAGAGAGCTGGTTTTCGCCCATGTCTGCGTTGCCGTCCGGAGACTGCTCCCGATCTGGCCTCATGGCGCGGAACTTCGAACACTGTTTCCCGCGCGCTGGCTCTGATTAACGACGGCGCGCTTGACGGCGAGACCGCAAGCGTCGAAGCACTGGCAGAACGCCTGGGAGTAGGCGAGCGCCAACTCCGCCGATTGTTCATGCAGCATCTTGGAGCCTCGCCCATCTCGGTGGCACAAACCAGGCGTGTGCTCTTTGCTAAGCAGCTCATTCACGAAACGCGAATGTCTATGACTGGAGTTGCGCTGGCGGCCGGATTCGGCAGCGTGCGGCGATTCAATGAAATATTCCAGGACCTTTTTCACCGCCCTCCCAGTGCACTGAGGCGAAGAGTTTCCGTGAGCGCTGCGGGTGCGGATGCAGCTGTGACGCTCCGGCTCCGTTATCGTCCTCCCTATGACTGGGAAGCCATGCTCGGCTATCTGCGGGTGCGTGCGATTCCCGGCGTTGAGGTTGTCGAGAACGGAAGTTATCGACGCACGGTTGAGATCAATGGCTTTACTGGAAGTGTCGAAGTCGCGCATCTGCCCCAACAGCAGACCTTGGGTGTTACGATCCGGTTTCCTAGGGTCACAGCTTTACCTGCGATTGTAAGCCGCGTGCGCCGTCTCTTCGATCTTGGCGCGGACATCGAGACGATCGACGCACACCTCTCTCGCGACCCGATGCTGGCGCCCTTGGTAGCGCAACGTCCCGGGCTGCGCGCACCCGGTGGGTGGGATGGCTTTGAGCTGGCGGTGCGCGCGATTCTTGGCCAGCAGATTAGCGTTGCCGCTGCACGCCGGCTCGCGGGACAGCTGGTTGCACTCCATGGCGAACCTGTATCAACGGGTTATTGCGGTCATCCGAGTCTATCGCATGTGTTCCCCACAGCCGAGCGTCTTGCCTTGGCGAAATCCATCGGCCTTGGTATGCCGGCTGCGCGTCAATGGTCGATGAAGGCATTGGCGGAAGCAGCGGCGGTCGATCCGAATCTGTTTCGGCCATTTGGAACCATGGAAGAAGCGATCGTGCGATTGCGCACCATCCGCGGAGTTGGCGAATGGACAGCACACTATATAGCCCTGCGGGCTCTACGCGAGATGGACGCGTTCCCTGCATCGGACATTGGCTTGCTTCGCGGCGCAGCAATGGTCGATGGAACGCGGTCAACCTCGGCCAGGCTTCTTAATCGTGCCGAGTCATGGCGGCCGTGGCGAGCCTATGCTGCGCAGCATCTCTGGACCGCACAGGCAACTGCGATTCCGACATCCAGGAAGCGCGCATGAGCGAGACCCTGCCATTGCTGATCGATCGAATCGACACTCCCATCGGCAAGATGTTGATCGTGGCCGACCGCGAGGGAAACCTGCGCGCTGTGGATTGGGCAGAGCACGAGACCCGCATGCGCCACCTGCTGCGGCTCCACTATGGCGAACATGGATTCAGGCTCGAACCGGCTCGCGATCCGAATGGCTTAACCTATGCGATCAGCAATTACTTTGCGGGAGAGCTTACGGCGATAGACATCCTGCCGGTGCAAACCGGCGGCACCCCTTTTCAGCGCGAGGTATGGCGTGCATTGCGAAACATCCCCTGCGGCACCACCGTTTCTTACGCAAAACTTGCCGAGCAAATTGGTCGAGCGGCAGCTGTCAGGGCTGTTGGTTTGGCCAATGGTTCAAATCCGGTTGGAGTTGTCGTGCCTTGTCATCGCGTCATCGGAGCTAATGGTTCGCTTACAGGCTACGGTGGCGGTATCGCACGCAAGTCCTGGGCTTCTGGAACATGAAGCCGGCGCGACAACGAAAAGGGAAAACAGCCAGCGCCATTCTGGTACTTGTCAATCTTCGCCGCCGCTTAGTCCTGGCGAGAATGACTTGGCGAAAAAGATCTGATCTTGCCAACGCGACTCCCCAGTTCCATCAGGTCGAAGATTTGGGCTGACAAACTTAAGTTTTGTGAGCTTCTGCCGATATCCTTAGTTAGCGTAATTTTAAGGAGCAGAGGCATATCGGTGGGCCGCATTGCTGACATCAGTTGGCCGAAGAAAATTCTTGCCGTCTCCAGCATTTACATCGTTGGCCTGCTCACGGTGGGCGCCGTCGGCGGATATACCATTTATGCCCAGAATCGAGCCACCGGAGATGCGCTCAAGGTATCCCAGGCGCGCGCGGATGCAGCCGGCAAGGCTCAGGCTGCCATCTTGATCATGGGCAAGGCCCAGGCTGAGCTGATCAGCGCCTCGGGACTCGAAGACAGACGCGGTGCAGCCGTACTCGCTATCCAAGCATCCTCCACCCTGGACGAAAGTATCCAGCGGCTGCAACAAACTTTGGTCGGCAGCGAAAAGGTGGCGGAGCTGGCCCGGCTTTTACAAGAAATCGGACCAGCCAAGATGTACGTCATCAAAGCCGTAAGGGAAAACAACGACAGCCGTGCCCGACTAAAAGTCCGAGATATGCAGGGCGCAATGGCGCGGGTGGAGATGATCTCCGGAGAGCTGGCCCAAGAGGAAAGCAATAAGTTAACGGTTGCAGTTGCCAATCAAAAAGACCGGGCCAAGAGTACGCTCTGGGTGCTCGGCGTTCTGGTCGGTTGCGGCGGTTGTGGTCAGCCTGCTGGCAGGTCGGGAACTGCAAGCGCGGGCGTCGGAGCTCACCCAGGCAAAAAGGGCGGCGGACGAGGCGTCGCAAGCAAAGAGCCGATTCCTGGCACACATGAGTCACGAGATCCGGACGCCCATGAATGGCGTCATCGGGATGACCGAACTGGCGCTCTCGACCGAACTTACGCAGGAGCAGAGAGAGTTCCTGACCATGGTGAAGTCCTCGGCGGACTCCTTGCTGAGCCTCATTAATGACATCCTCGATTTTTCCAAAATTGAAGCCGGAAAACTGGAGCTGGACGCCGCCCCTTTCAGCCTGTCGGAAACTCTTCTCGATGCAACCAAAACCCTGAGCATACGGGCTGGTCAAAAAGGAGTCGAGGTGCTGTGTTTCATTGAAGCTTCCGTCCCGGATCAGTTGGTGGCGGATGCCGGACGCCTGCGGCAGGTTGTGATCAATCTCTTGGGTAACGCTATCAAGTTCACTGAAAAAGGTGAGGTTTTCCTTTCCGTTGCTCTCGAATCTGGTCTGCAGGAACGGCCGCTGCTACATTTTGCGATCCGGGATACGGGAATTGGCATCCCGGCGGACAAGCAGGATCTTATCTTCAGTTCTTTTGAGCAGGCCGACAGCTCCACCACCCGTAAGTACGGAGGCACGGGGCTTGGCTTGGCAATCTGCCGAAGCATTGTAAAGATGATGAGTGGACGCATTTGGGTGGAGAGCAAACCTGGTGAAGGAAGCACGTTCCATTTCACTGCCACCTTCGGCATGGGCCCCCTAGCGGTCGTAGAGACTTCACTTGCCCAACTCTCAGAACTACAGGGCCTGCCTGCGTTAGTGGTAGACGACAGCGCGACCAATCGATACATTCTGGAGAAAATCCTTTCTCACTGGCGCATGAAGCCGGTGCTTGTTGACAGCGGACAGGCGGGGATAGTGATCGCGACGCACGCAAAAAACAGCGGTAAGAATTTCGCCCTAATTCTGGTGGATGAAGATATGCCCGAAATGAGCGGGCTTGAATTCGTCCATCACTTCCGTCTGGATCCCACATTCAGCAACGCTACGGTCATGATGCTGACGTCTCCTGGCCAAACCAGCACTCGCCTCAGGGACCTGGGCATCACTCATCATGTGACGAAGCCCATCTCCCAAACTGAATTGCTACGGACAGTTTTGAAACTGGTGGGAGGGGCGGAGCAGCCAGAACCTCTTTCCGCGGATCCCGTCCATCAGGAATGTGAAACGCCTCGCCATATTCTGTTGGCGGAGGACAATATCATCAACCAAAAAGTGGCGGTCAACAAACTTACGATAATTCCGCATCCCACCAAGCTGCTGAGCACTCGCATCGTAGACTTGGCGCGTTGCTTTTGATCGCCCACTGCGGCGGCTAAATTTGTCTGTTCCTCCTCGACAAGATCTGGCCGACGAACTTTCTACCCGTGCCATAGCATCCTGCATGCTTCCCACTTTTGCCCGGGCCCTTGCATCGTCCTTCATTCGCACAGCCCTGATCACTTCCATCTTCGCTGGTCCGATTTCCTGCAGTAGGTGGCTCAACTCCGCTACCTTGACACTCCCCGGGAGTGCCTGCTGTAGTCGCTGTATGCTTTCGTCCAAGGCAGAAGAAGCACCAATAGCCGTCACTGCAGCAATTCGTCTCTCTTGATCGCCTTCGGCACTAAGCAACTGCGCCTGAGCTCTGCCCATAGTCAAAATAGCTACCTGCGCCTTGCTCGCGACATCGGAGCGGCTCTGCGACACTTTAAGAGCAGCTTCCGTGGCTTTGGTTTGGCCATAAATTGTGTATCCGCCTACCACGCCTACCGAAAGCAAACCGAGTATGTAAATGCTGGAGACCGCAAGAAGCTTTTTTGACCAACTAATATCAGCGATACGCAGCACGAGAAGTCCCCGGGATTTGTGACGGTTTCAACCTTGTATCCTGCACTGAGTATCGGCTCCATCCAGGATTCCGTGAGCGGTCGTGGAGACGATTCAGCCTGACACGACGGCGTCTTCCGATGGTCAAATAGAAAACGGCTGTCTGGCTGTGGACTTTAGGGGACTACGAAACAATTCCTGGTCAAATTGACGATGTCACCTCAACCCCGGCGCGCTAAGTGCTACTTTGCCGTCCGCGCCTCTTCCAAGTCGCTGAAAATACTCATGTTCAGCTGTCACGGCAGAGGTCGTGGGTTCGAGTCCCGTCGTCCCCGCTGTAACCACGCAAAGCAAGGTGCCAAAACAGAAATTCAAAATCGACGGACAGAGTGGCCGCCCCCTCGGGCGGTGGTCACAATTGAACATCTTGTTGGCGGGCAACGGTGCACTATGCAGCTATGAAAACCAAACGGGAAGCAGCCCTGGCGGTTCGTTGCCCCACTTGTGGCGCCAAGCCGGGAGAGAAGTGTGAGCTGAGCACCGGCCTCCCGCGGACAGAGCCACATCGAGATCGGCGCTTGGCGGCTACGGAGTAACTCCTCAGTAACACCGATTTGGCCTACCCCCAACAAAATTCATTTCTTGTGGAAAGACTGCGCAGAATGGCACACTCCAGAAGCCTGTTGCCCCAAATTAACCTTCGTTCTTTTCTACGCTATAATCTGCTTCTATGAAGCTGGCTGTGGGAGTCAAGAAAAAGCGTGAGTTCGATCCCAAGACTTTCCTCGCGACCATCGGCAGTGGCAGGAAGATGTTGGCCGTTCCGAAAAAGCAAATGATATTCGCCCAAGGGGACGCGGCGGACGCCGTCTTCTATATCCAAAAAGGCAAAGTGAGACTCACCGTCGTATCCACGGCCGGTAAGGAAGCGACGATCGGCATAGTGAGTGAGGGGAATTTTTTTGGTGAGGGTTCGCTGGCAGGTCAGCTTCTCCGTATGGGATCCGCGACGGCAATGACGGATTGCGAGCTCTTGCGAGTGGACAAGAAGGCGATGATGACTGCACTTCACCGCGAACATGCGTTTTCCGATTTGTTTGTGGCGTATTTGCTGGCCCGGAACATCCGTTACGAGGAAGACCTGGTCGACCAACTGTTCAACTCCAGTGAAAAGAGGCTGGCCCGGGTCCTTCTATTGCTCGCTCACTTCGGCAAAGATGGCATTCCGGAAACCGTGGTCCCCAAAATCAGTCAGGAAACCCTGTCCGAGATGGTTGGAACCACTCGTTCGCGAGTCAGTTTTTTCATGAACCGGTTCAGGAAACTGGGTTTCATTCACTACAACGGCGGTCTGCAGGTCCACAGCTCGCTGCTCAATGTAGTGCTGCACGATTGAGCATCTCCACGTAAGCGGTCGCCAGAGGACGATGCCTTCGTTTCCAAGTACGAAACACCCACCGCTTGTTGCCCGTGATCACCCAAATTTGGGGTGAAAGCGCATACGGGATACCCAGAAAGCCCTGGAATCACCGCGTGAGAATACCTAAGCTCGTCCGTGCGCCTTTTGACTGTACTGATGATTGCGGGCCCGGCTCCGGTATTGAGCAATTTTGACAGAACGGTGGGAAGCCTGCCGGTATACATGAACCGGAATGGGCACAAACAGCACTCTGCTGTGTATACACCGAAATCCAGCCCAACTGAGTTTGTTGGAACAAAACGGATACGAGCTGCTAACCGCTACCAACGGTGCCGATGGTCTGCGCCTTTTTATGTTCCGGCCTGTGGAGGCAATTGTGCTCGACAACCAGTTGGGCCTTTTGGATGGCGGGGGCGTGGCGGCTGAGATCAAGAAGGTCAAACCAGTGGTCCCCATCGTCATGCTCGTCGGGGACGTGGAGCTGCCGGCTGATGCATTGAAGTCCGTGGATGCGCTCGTGGCCAGGTGCGACGGTCCTCACTTCCTGTTGGCGACGGTTCACTTTGTGCTGAATCGAAGCCGGCACAACGTCGTGAAGGACGGCTAGGGTCGCCCCTACATCTGCGGCGTCCCGGCCGGTCACGGGAAGGGCGGAATGTCAGCAGACCGACACTGTGCAATTGGCCACTGACAAGCGGGACGCGCCTTTTTCGCCCAGCGTTTGGCGAAGTATTCGGAGTGGAAGTGTCCAATTCTGACTAGACGCCCAGGAACTCTGCGACGTTTCGCTCTGGACTCCCCGCTAGCGACGGCGTTTCCTGCTCTAAGGTTGCACACCTATTGCCCAAAGCCCGAACCGGTAGAAGGACTACAATTAGAGATGTGAGATATTACACAACCAAACCGATGAATGGCGGCACCACATTCACGTGCACATTCTGCGAGCATAGCGTCACCACCCTCGATTTCAACAGCATGAATGGAAACCGCCGCACGCAAGCAGCAGCAGTGATAAATCAACATGCGGCCTCATTGCATTTGCGGGCGTCGGTGCCAGCCAAGCTGGGTGGTCGTGGCGCACTTTGAAATTCTGGAATTAACGCATAGTGCTGTTGCAGGGCGGCGAAGTTGGTAGCACTCATCTCCCCCCGGGCACACCATTGGACTGAATCAGTTCCGGTTAGTTCCCGTTTTGAAGTGGTTGAAATCTCAAGAGACCAGGATTGACCATGGGCGATGTTGAATAATATCGGTCTGAAACCCGCGAAACTCACGTTGGGACAAATATTGTCCGTTCGTTGTCCCATGTGCGGAGCTAAACCGAAAAAAAAATGCACGCTGAGCACGGGACATCCATCCACTAAGACGCATCTCGACCGAGAGTTGTCCGCCGTCAAGATTTCCCGGCCCGAGAACTCTGGCCAGGCGGCTCTGCGAGTCCTGAAGGCAGCTATGAGCCGCGGCCTGCGCGTCCTTTTCCAACATAGGTAAGGCCCGCACAAATAGGGGGAAGGCTTCTACACCAGGCGGCGGCCGCGCACCAGGTCAATGACTACAACCACCAACGCTGCTACCAGCAGCAAGTGGATCAGAGCGCCGGCCACGTGGAGACTGAAACCCAGAAGCCACAGAATCAGGATCACAACGAAAATCGTGCAGCATGTTCATATCCTCCGCTGATTCCTGCGGCGCCCGAAAATCAAATTCGTCTACCAGTCGACCCCGAGCAGAGACGCTGTTTTCGGTGCGTTCCTCGCTCCCAATATTGCTCATCCTTGCTTCGCATCTTTCCGCCCCAGTTGACCTCCTCGCAGCGACTTCCCGCACTCTAAACAGAATGGTTTGGATCGCGAAGTGATCAGCCCGCAGAATGGGCACATCCTTTGTGATCCGAAATCCCTGCGGTATGTTTGCATCGCGAAGAGCTTTCTTAGTGGCCCAGCGATGAAGGCGAACAACGTGCGAACACGGATAAGAAAAGGATGCATGAGGTTCACAGCGGAAATGCCCGCATTTCCCGGCCGCTCAATCGGCGGGCGCCAGGTGACCGCAAGAGAACCTGGAACAATTATCCTAGTTGCCCCCGGCACCCAAGGATCGCCACTCTTTCGCAACGTCGACAGGCTCACAATGACACATCAGCGGCCGCGATTGTGTGCAAGATTGCTCAATTTACACAAGAACCCATTTTGGGGGGCAAGCACGGCCGTGGCGTGGCCCCTTGCCGAACGACTGAAGGCTGGAGTGCGCCTGCGTTTGTCTCAGTTGGGGGCGGAAGCTGGGGATTGCAGATTGGAGTCGAAGGCGTGAATCTGGTCATGCTGGTTATGAACGAGCAGGGTCTCCAGCATCTGCTCTCCAGCAAGTTCGCACGCAGCGGTGAAGGATCTGTTGCGGCCGGACCAGTAGGCCGTCACGCTTCCGCCGGGGCTGACTGGAAGATGAACACTGAAATGCTGACCTACTCGCGCTCGAAGGGCGTGTTCGCCGGCCTGACGCTGGAAGGTGCGGTGGCGGAGCAGGATGACGACTCTATCCGCGCCATCTACGGCAAGCACATGATGTTCCGCAACAGCGTCGGGGCAAGGTGTCAAGCCCAAAAAGTGCGGACGCATTCATGAAGGCCGTGTCAGATGCGGGTCAACAGGCACGGATTGCGAAGCAAACGAAGACAAGAAGTAAGCGCATCAGGAAGCTGTCAGCTAGCAGGGTCTGCGGCTGACTGGAACCGAGTATCCATTCCGTTCAGCACTGCGGAATTTTGGATGACGGATCTGGTTCCTATTCCAGCCCTCCGTTCTTGCGCGCTGTCAGTTGGTGGAGAAGCCATTCGAGATAGAGCTGTGGCCAGCCGGAAACTGCAGCCCCATTGCTCGCCCGCACGCCAAAGCCGTGTCCCACGGCAGCGTAAACGTGAAGTTCTGCCGACACGCCCGCCCGCTTGAGCGCGAGGTAGAGCTCCGGCAGACCTTGTGCAATTTCCTGCCGATCATCTCCACCGCAAGCCAGAAAAGCGGGCGGTGTTTCTTTCGAGAGGTTCATGTCATGCGGGATGGCAGGATAGAGCAGTGCCTGAAACGCAGGTTTTGAACTCTCGCGCTCTACCGGATCCGTTGCGCTCGAAGTGCCGGCGTCATACCGCGTGCTCGCCAGGGCGGCCAATTCGCCGCCGGCGGAAAAACCCATCACGCCGATCCGCTTAGGATCAATGCCCCATTCTGAGGCGCGGCTTCGCACCAGGCGGATCGCGCGCTTGATGTCCGCCAAAGCATGCCCTTCGATGGTGTAGGTCGAACCTTGCTCCCGCGCTAGACGATACTTCAATATGAAGGCAGCTACACCGTGGTCGCTTAGCCATTCGGCGACGTTGTAGCCTTCGTGATCCATCCAAAGTTCCCTGTGTCCGCCACCCGGCGCGATGATGACCGCGGCTCCAGTGGATTTGTCTTTGGTAGGAAGATACGGAGTGATCGAAGGATGATGGATGCCGGATACGATGTGCTCTCCATATTCATTCAGCCTCACTGCTTCTTCCGAAGCCTTGCCTTCAGAGCCTTTGCCCTCCGAACCGGGGGCCCCGTTCGACCAAAGGAGAACAGCTTGATGCTCGGCAGCCGCAGCGCCTACAAGAAACGCCACCGATATTATCGCAAGACAGACTCGAGACCAGACCAGGCTTATGGTATGCAATTCCAATTACCTCGTTTCACGGATTTCTCCGAGAAAGTTCATGACAACCAGGCCGCCGCACTGACCCAATACGCTATCGGCTATATCCTGTCGGTCATCCAACGTTAGTCGGATGTAGGGACGCGAGTGCAATGATAAATTTCGGGTCATATTTTCGGATCACAAATTTTCAAAATCTAGGGATTGCCTATGAAAATCAACTTGCGGAGGCGCAACCCAGGCTTCAGGCTCGGGGCAAGTCTTGTCCTGACCTTTGCCGCGGCTCTGGTTGCTTCCGCTGCTGTGCCAAATAAGGCTTCGTCCTCCCCGATTGTCATCGATGCGAAAACTGCGCCTTCACGCCCACAACCGTTGCCATTTCCGGCGGGTGGCCAATCCCCCGACGGGCATACACTTTCGGTCAATAGCCGCTATCTGGTGCGGGATGGAAAGCCGTGGTTTCCGGTGATGGGGGAGTTCCACTATTCACGGTATCCCGAAACCCAGTGGGATGAAGAAATCCTGAAGATGAAGGCAGGCGGCATCCAGGTAGTCTCGACCTTCGTCTTCTGGATTCACCACGAAGAAATTGAAGGGCAGTTCGACTGGCAAGGACAGCGCAACTTGCGCCGTTTCGTCGAGCTCTGCGCCAGCCATGACCTGTACGTCTGGGTTCGTGTCGGGCCGTGGGACCATGGCGAAGTGCGCAATGGAGGGCTTCCCGACTGGCTGATTCAGAAGACCGCAACTCGCGAAAACAACCCGGTCTACCTTGGCTATGTCCGCCGCTTCTTCGGCGAAATTGGCAAGCAACTAGGCGGATTGTTCTGGAAGGAGGGCGGGCCTATCGTTGGGCTGCAGCTTGAAAACGAGTACAGTGCGCGCGGACCGGGCAAGGGAGAGCAAGAGCTTCCTGCTGCGCGAGAACCTGAAATTACAGTTGCAGCCACAAGCTCAGAATGTCTTCAATCACGTCAACTTGTCCAACCCGAACGGCTGTATTGATTGCAGCGTTTCCTCGGGAGCAGGCAGGATATTTGACATCTTGGCTGGTTCGACGATGCGCCAACTGGAGTTTTCGGCCCGCGTTACCTTTTAGGTCTTTCCAGTTGAGATGGGGCGCGGCGCTCGTTCCACCTCGTTTCAATTTTCATCGCGTGTAGCCAGCACCGAGATGAGTCCGAGGCCGGAATCGATCTTGAGTGGGATCTCAGCGCTCCGGCGCGAGTGTACGCGGCCATTTTTCAGCGGCTTACCCTACGACTGCAAGTCCTGCCATTTTCCAGCCTCACTCCGATCGGCGTTTTTTTTCCGGCGGACTGGTGGCCTTGCGATACAGTAACCGGACGATGTCAAAGTCAGCCTGCCCGCCACACCTGAGAGTTTAAAGGCGATGAAGTTGAGGACACTCAAATGAACCGGCGATTCTGCCTGACCCTGGACTTAAAAGACGATCCCAAGCTGATCGGAGAATACAAGCGGTATCACCAGAAAATCTGGCCTGAAATTAGCCGCAGCATTAAGGAATCCGGCATCGAGGACCTGGAAATCTATCTGCGCGGAACACGAATGTTTATGATCATGGAAGTCAACCAACACTTTTCGTTCGAAGCCAAAGCCAAAGCCGACCGAAGCAATCCTAAGGTTCAGGAGTGGGAAAATCTCATGTGGAAGTTCCAGAAACCACTTGCGGAAGCAAAATCTGGGGAGAAATGGCTGCTGATGGAGAGAGTTTTCAAGCTGGAAAGCTAACGCCGGAATTTGCGGCAAATTTCCTGCCCCTGTTCGCGCGGCCAGGCAAGACTCCCTAGTGATTGACCATGCTCCAATGGTATACCGGTAAGGTCCGATGCCCGATTTCCATGCTCTTTGAAGGTCAAGACCGTCGAGAACTTGAGAAGTTGAAAAAGAGTCACGGCCTGCTGCCTCCCGGCCAATCACTCACGCTCAAATGGCCTGTCCTGCACTATGGCTCCGTGCCCAGGTTCGACCCGGAGACATGGGATTTTCGCGTCTACGGACTGGTGGAGTCGCCGCTCAAACTGAGCTGGAAAGAGTTCAACGCCCTGCCCAAAATTCAGCGAACCAGTGACTTCCACTGTGTGACCCGGTGGAGCCGCTTCGACAACCGATGGGATGGGGTAGCGTTCCGTGAGTTGCTGGCGCGAGTTCGTCCCAGGCCGGAAGTGGCTTACGTTCTGGTTCATGCGGAACAAGGATTCACCGCAAATGTCCCCCTGGCGGACTTGGAGCGGGAAGGAGTATTGCTCGCCACCCACCACGACGGCGAGCCGCTGACAGCTGAACACGGTTATCCCTTGCGCCTCATCGTTCCTCATCTTTACGCCTGGAAGTCGGTGAAGTGGATACGTGGCCTGGAGTTCCTGGACCACAACGCGCCAGGATTCTGGGAACAAAACGGCTACCACATGCGCGGAGATCCGTGGAAGGAGCAGAGGTTTAGCAGAGATTGAAGAACGATTTCATCTGGTAGATTTTAGATTGCAAACCTAGACATTCCTTTGACGGCCGTGATTATGACAAGATCCGAAACCTGCAATCTAGATCTGCACTCTGCCTGCTTACTTCTTCAAAATCGGATTGTACCCGTCGCTCACCAGCTTGCCGCGCGCGGCCTCGGCGTCCTTGACGTCGGAAAAAGGACCGACCTGGACGTGGAACAATTTGTCTCCCGGAATGTTGGCGGCGAAGGCGGCATATTGCTTTTTTTTAAGGGCATCCACCAGGGCTCCGGCATCCTCCTGCTTGCTGACCGCGGCGACCTGCACGTAGTAAGCGCTCTGAGACGAAACGGCCGTGAGATCCGGAGGCACGTTGCCGTCCGCGGGCGGCGACTTGGGAGCGGCGCTCGCGCTCGAAGGCGGGTCTGCAGTATTGGCCGCCAGCTGAGCATCCGGATCCTTCTGTCCTACGGCCTTGTAGAAAGTGAGATCAGAGGGTGGGCGAGGGGTGTTGGCCTTCACTGCCGTGGGGCGTACCGCGCCCGGTGTGGCGGCGGCCAGTGAGTCGCCGCCTGGTCTGGCGGAATTTTTGCCCAGAGAAAATCCCATCCCAAAAAACACGCCGCACAATGCCACCAGGCCGAAAAACAGGGCCAGCATCTTGCCCGTGCCCAACGTGATTTCTGTATCTTCACTTCCCGACATGTTTACCCCGTCTCACCTGATTCTGACTGCTGGAAGCCCTACAGCTGTTTTCTCTTCACGGCGCTGGTCGTTTCAGGTCGCGGGCGGGCCATCTGATTTTCCCAACACTTTCTGCAGCCCGGAGAAGAAATCCACAGGAACCGGGAAGACCACGGTGGTGTTTTTCTCTACGCCGATTTCAGTCAGGGTCTGCAGATAGCGCAGCTGCACGCTGACCGGCTCCTTGGCCAGCAGTGCGGCGGCGTCGACCAGACGCTGGGCGGCGGAGAATTCACCTTCGGCGTGGATGATCTTGGAACGCTTTTCGCGTTCTGCCTCGGCCTGCTTGGCCATGGCCCGCAGCATAGACTCGGGCATGTCTACCTGTTTCACTTCCACATTTGTGACCTTCACGCCCCAGGGCGCGGTGTGCGTGTCCAGGATGCTCTGTAGCCGCAGGTTGATTTTTTCTCGATGAGAAAGCAGTTCGTCGAGCTCCTGTTCACCGAGCACCGAACGCAGTGTGGTTTGCGCGAACTGCGAGGTCTGGTAGACATAATTTGAAACTTCAACCACCGCCTTGCGAGGGTCAATTACGCGCAGGAAGATGACGGCGTTAACTTTCAAGGTGACGTTGTCGCGGGTAATGATGTCCTGGGGCGGGACTTCCATCGCTTCCTGCCGCAGCGAAATGCGCACCATGCGATCAATCGGTGCGAATACCAGAACCAGTCCGGGACCTTTTTCGTGACCGAGCAGCCGGCCCAGGCGGAAGATCACACCCCGCTCGTATTCGGCCAGGACCTTGATCGAGCTGAAGAGGTAAAGAATAACGACGATGGTTGCGATGGCCGAGAACGAAAGACCCATCTAAAGCCTCCGCGCCTGATTGTCAGGAACGCTTCTGTGGCGGATTGTATCGCAAATCCCGTACGGAGATGGCATTTCCCCGGGAGATGGGGGTGCCTCGCATGATGCCAATGCAGCGCCTAGGCCATAGTCGCGGCTGGAGTGTGTTGCACCGCCGGCGACGGATCCACTCGCAGTTGCAGTCCATCTACCCCGCGGACCACTACCGTTTGACCCGCGGCCACGCTGACTGTGGATATCGCATCCCAAAGCTCGCCGTGCACGAACACCTTTCCGTGCGGTGAGAGGGGTGTCTGCGCAATGCCAATTTCGCCGACCAGTCCCTGCGCTCCGGTGACCACTTTGTTGGCGCGCGCCTTCAGGGCGATGCTCATCAGGAACACAGTGATCGCGCCCAGCGGAATACTCACCGCCAGCGCGGTCAGCAGATGCACTCTCATTTCCGGAATGGGTGCGTCCACCAGCAGCAATCCACCCAGAATCATGGTGACCATGCCCCCGATCGCCAGAACGCCATGCGCGGAAAATTTCGCCTCCAGCGCGAACAGCGCGAACGAAGCCAGGATCAAGACCACGGCGGCAAAGCGTGTGGGCAGAAGGTTCAGCGCGAAAACCGCAAGAAGGATAAAAACCACTCCCACGGTTCCCGGTACTACCGCGCCGGGATGGTTGAACTCGGCATAGAGGGCCAGTGCCCCGATGGCCAGAAGAATGAACGCGACGTTTGGATCCATGATGAAGGCCAGGATCCGCTGCTTGAGGGTCATGTCGAATGGGCGAATCGGTTCGCCGGCGAGGTTGAGGGTGATGGTTTTGCCGTCAAAGCGCTTGACGGTTTTGCCCTGCATCTGTTTCAGCAAGTCTTGTTCGCTTGCCGCCACGTAGTCAATTAGTTTCTGCGAGAGAGCCTCTTGCTCGGTGAAGGATTTGGACTGGCGCACTGTGCTCTCGGCTACTTCAACATTGCGGCCGCGTTTGGCGGCAACGGAACGCATCAGCGCGGCGGCGTCGTTCTCCATCTTTTCTTTCATAACGTCGTCCACTTTGCCGCCGCCCAGGGTCACGGGATGCGCCGCGCCGGTATTGGTGCCTGGAGCCATGGCAGCCACGTCCGCGCTTTCGAGAATGAAGAAGCCCGCCGACGCGGCCCGGCTGCCGCTGGGCGTGACGTAGATGATGACCGGAACCGGGGAGGCTAGAATCTTTTCTATGATGTGGCGAGTGGAGTCCAGCAAGCCGCCGGGCGTATTCAACTCGATCAGCAAGGCCTGATCCTTACTGCGCTTAGCTTCGGCCAAGGCGCGGCCTATGTATTCATCCGTGATGGGATGGATGGTGTCGTCGACGACAATCTTCAGCACTTCGGCCGAGGCGGGAATCGAAAGAGCCAACAGCAAGAAGCCCAACAGTGCTCCGGCAAGTCTGAACGAAATGGAGGGCGGTTTCATGAGGTGCCTCTTGGCACTATTGTCTCGCAAATGCGCTGGGCAGCGGTACTAGTGGGCTGGCGGACAGGCGCATTTGGCTAGCGGGCAACGAAAAACAAGATTCCGCCACAAATCACGCTTAAGGAAGACATTATAGCGAGAGCAATGATCAAGCCTCGTACGAAGCCCGACTCGCCGTATCCCGCCCGGGTGACCCAGATGACGAACCCCAGCAGAACGCCATTCACAATCGGGTAAGTCCAGGCCGACTTCTGGGAGATGCGGGGAACGACTGACACTAAAACAACTGGCACCATGATGCCTAGCGCGAAGCCCAGGCCAAGCCCCGCGATAATCCTCGAAACCGAAAACGCATCGTCATCGGGCATAAGTGATCTGCTCCGCAACCTTCTGCAACGGAAACAGGCGTTCTACTTCCAGCTGATCGCGATAGAAAAGGTTGTAAGTGTCGAACGGAATCAGCCTGCCATCGGGATGCACAATGTGAATGCAGGTTTTCTTCACCGACCTCACATCAAACGAATAAGCGTCGAGAAACTGAACGATCAGTACCCGAAAGATGTTCTTGTAGGACAACTCCGGAGGAGCGGCCAGACGGGGCAGACAGCACAACAGATCGCGCAAGCTTCCCGCTCCTGATTGGGGAGAATGATTGGTTGCAAATAGCCTGAAGACGCCATTGCGTACCGCGTCGTCCTCCTCGTAAACGATAGTATTACGGCCGCCGTTGATGAGGATTTCGGGGTCGATCATGCCGGTTAGCGGAACCACTTTGCCGTCGAGTTTAAGTAGGTATGCCATAGCCAGGCAGTCGGGATGGCAGGGAACTGGGATTACGTCTTCTGGACGGAGTACACTACTCTGCTCCAGTATCTTCCGGCGCACTTCGGTCAGAGTGAGTCGGTCGGTTGCAGGATCGTACTGTTCCAGCCGTCCGGCGGCCTGGATGGGCTGAAATGTCACCCCACGAACGCAGGGTTGCTGCAAGCCGAACTCGATGATGCGGCCTACTTCGTTGTCGTTCAACCCTTTCTTCAGCGTCACCACGAGAGTGGTTGAAATGCCGTAACAATTCAGGCGATCCAGGGCCTGTTGTCGCGTGCTGCGCAAATCGGCGCCGCGCAATTCCATGAGCGCATCGCGTTCGAAGGAATCGAATTGGAGATAGACCTCAAGGTCGGGCATGCACTCCGCTATCTGTTTGACGAAGTCTTCGTCCTGGGCCATGCGAATACCGTTGGTATTGACCATGAGGTGTCGGATGGGTCGCGCCTTGGCCAGTTCCAACACGGCAAAGAAGTCAGGATGCAGCGTAGGCTCGCCCCCGGAAATCTGCACTACGTCGGGCTGGCCTTCGTTGCGGACGACAGCGTCAAGCAACTTCTCGATGTGCGGGAGAGAGCGGTACTGCATCCGTGTCGGTCCGCTGCGCGCGTAACAGATGGGGCAGGAAAGGTTACAGTGGTCGTTGATTTCGACCAGAGAAAGACAGGAATGCTGCTCGTGGTCGGTACAGAGGCCGCAGTCGTAGGGGCATCCCCACTTGACCGGCGTGTTGTAAACCACGGGCATTTCCGGAATCTTGATAAAAACCTCGCGGCAGCGGCGGTAGTAGTCGACATCGTCCGCAATAAGAACACGCTCAGAACCGTGCCGCTGGCATTTCTTCAGCAGGTAGACATTGCCGTCCTGAAAGACGATCTTGCCCTCCACCTTTGCGTAACACCGCGAGCAGATGGAGACCGCGATGTCGTAGAAGAGATAGGGTCGGGTTCGGGCCCTCACGAATGCACCAGGTCGCTACTGGCTCTCAGGCTGGCAATCATCCGGATTAAGTCCCGCGCATAGTAAAGCAGGACGATGAGGCAAGTCCATTGAATCGCAGTCAGCCCCACGACGCGTAGGCCGGGCTTCAGAGAATCAATGGCCAACCGCCAGCCCATGTATCCGATCATAAAGGCTTTGAAGATATCACCATTCAGGTGTGGCTGGGCCGTGAATAGGCGCAGCAAGAGAGCCAGGCCGAGCAAGAATGCGATCTCGTAGAGCTGAGTTGGGTGACGGCGAATGCCGTCGCCGAAATCAATACCCCACGGAAGAATGGTCACGTTGCCGTAAGTCTGATCGGAAAGCCCTGTCAGGAAACAGCCGATTCTGCCTAAAGCAATGCCAAGGGTCAAAGGAAGAGCGAAGAGGTCACCGGTGCGAATCGAGAGACGACGCAGTTTCTTGACCCACTCCACGGCAAGCCATCCGCCGACGAGTCCTCCGACAATCGTCTTGCCCGGCGGTTGCGACCAGATGAGGGGAGCACCAGCGTAAGCCAGCAGGATGCTTCCCACGGCAGCCCCCGCCCAAGCCGCCGTGATGACCCACCAGCGTTCGTTGTGGGAGATAGGATCTTCGGATTGTCTGCGGAGGCAAAGATAGGTAACAAAGGCAAGCAGATAGGCGAGACCTTCGAAGACGAGGTGCGGATGCAATTGAATGGTGCCGATTTGCAAATAGACAGGAAACGTCACGACAATGGCGCATTGTAAGCTGCAGGAAGGCCGGAGGCAATCGCGCGATACGCTTGGAGACACAAGAGTGGACGGTTTGCGCGAGACCGCACGCACGGACATACAGAGCAGGATGCTTCAGGACAATCGGTG
>Ga0070697_100000779_pt1 | contig 23903 bp, 20 predicted proteins | sample KBSK1501metaG_FD_65475 | JGI IMG/M metagenome (GOLD analysis project Ga0070697, IMG submission 65475) | Corn, switchgrass and miscanthus rhizosphere microbial communities from Kellogg Biological Station, Michigan, USA - KBS K1-50-1 metaG | ecosystem: Host-associated > Plants > Roots >... | reverse complement strand
CCGTTTCTGACGGGCAATCCCGCGACCGACATCCCGCTCGCGCGGCTCCCGAAGGTCGAGGCCGTGCTGCTGTCGCACGGTCACGGAGACCACCTGGGAGACGCGATCCCGATCGCCCAGCGGGACGGTGCGACGATCATCGCCACGGCGGAGCTGGCCCGGTTTTGCGGAGAACGCGGGGCCACGGTGCATCCAATGCACATCGGCGGCGCCCGGCAGTTCCCGTTCGGCCGGGTCAAGCTCGTGCCCGCGTTCCACGGGGGTGCCGTGGAGGGCGACCCGACAGGCCAGTTTACCACCAACCCCTGCGGGGTGGTCGTAACGATGGGTGGGCACACCGTGTATCACTGTGGTGACACGGGCCTCACCATGGAAATGCAGCTGCTCGCCGGCCGCGTGGACGCGATGCTCGTCCCGATCGGCGACAACTACACGATGGGCATCGAAGACGCGGTGCGAGCCGTGGAGTTCGTGCAGCCCCGCACCGTGATTCCGATGCATTACAATACGTGGGAAGTGATCAAGGCCGACCCGGAGCAGTTCAAGCGCCAGGTTGGCGGCCGCGCGCGCGTCGTGGTGCTCGCGCCGGGCGCTGCCCATACCCTTTCCTGACGAGGCCAGGCGACTCCGCTTATGGTGACCGTCCGCGCTTCGCTCGCCCCCGCCGACCGCTTCGTCACCCGCCACATCGGACCGAGTCCCGATGAGACGCGGGGCATGCTGGCCACGCTGGGCTACGAGTCCCTCGACGCGTTCATCGATGCCGTCGTGCCGGAGGACATCCGGCTGCGGCGCCCGCTGGCGCTGCCGCCGGGCCGGACGGAGCGCGAGGTGCTGCAGGCGCTGCGCGGCCTCGCGGCGCAGAACCAGCTGTACCGCTCGTACATCGGGATGGGCTACTACCACTCGTTCACGCCGCAGGTGATCCAGCGCAACATCGTGGAGAACCCAGGTTGGTACACGGCGTACACGCCGTACCAGCCCGAGATCGCGCAGGGGCGGCTCGAGGCCCTGCTCAACTTCCAGACGATGGTCGCCGACCTCACCGCCCTCCCGATCGCCAACGCCTCCCTGCTCGATGAAGCCACCGCCGCCGCCGAAGCCATGCATCTGACGGAGGCGGTCGCGAGCGTCCCGGCCGGCACTACCCCGATGTTCATGATCGCCGAGGGATGCCACCCCCAGACCATTGCGGTCGTGCGAACCCGGGCGGAAGCCCGGGGCGTGCAGACGGTGGTCGCCGATCCCGCAAGCTTCGCATTCCGTCCCGGCGTGATCGGCGCGCTGCTGCAGTATCCCACGACGGACGGGAAGATCGAGGATTATCGCGCGGTGTGCGAGAAGGCACACGCCGTGGGCGCGCTCGTGACGGTCGCGACGGACCTGCTCGCCCTCACCCTGCTCACGCCCCCCGGCGAGTGGGGCGCGGACATCGCCGTGGGGAACTCGCAGCGCTTCGGCGTCCCGATGGGCTATGGCGGGCCGCACGCGGCCTTCTTCGCGACGCGCGAGGCCCACCGGCGCCACGTCCCCGGCCGCATCATCGGTGTGTCCCGCGATGCGGCGGGCCGCCCGGCGCTCCGCATGGCGCTTCAGACGCGCGAGCAGCACATCCGTCGCGAGAAAGCCACGAGCAACATCTGCACCGCGCAGGTGCTCCTCGCCGTAATGGCGAGCATGTACGCCGTGTATCACGGCCCCGACGGGCTGCGCCGCATCGCCGAGCGGGTGCACACCCTCGCGGTTCTGCTCGGCCAGGCAGTCACCCGGCTCGGGTACCGGCTGGTGCACTCGTCGTTCTTCGACACCCTGTGCGTGGAGATCGAGTCGTGGGCGCTCCCGCGCCTGCTCGACGCGGCCCGGGCGCGCCGCATCAACCTGCGGGTCATCTCCCCCACGCTGATCGGGATCTCGCTGGACGAGGCCACGACCCTGGGCGACCTGGCGGACCTCGTCACGGCGTTTTCGCTCAACGAAGGGCTGCCCTTCATGGTCGAGGATCTGGGTGCGACGGCCGACCCCTCGATCCCCGACGCGCTGCGCCGCACCTCCACCTACCTCACGCATCCCGTCTTCCACCGCTATCGCTCCGAGACGGAGATGCTGCGCTACATCAAGCGGCTCGAAGCGCGCGACCTGTCGCTCACGTCGGCCATGATCCCGCTCGGCTCGTGCACCATGAAGCTCAACGCGACCACGGAGATGGTGCCGCTGTCGTGGCGCGAGTTCAACCGGCTGCATCCGTTCGCACCGCGGGAGCAGGCCACCGGCTATCGCACCTTGTTCCGCCAGCTCGAGGACATGCTGGCGGAGATCACGGGGTTTCCGAAAGTCTCGTTGCAGCCAAACTCCGGGGCACAGGGCGAGTTCACCGGCCTGCTCGTGATCCGGGCGTATCACCGCTCCCGCGGCGAGGACCACCGCACGACCTGTCTGATTCCGACCTCGGCGCACGGGACGAATCCCGCCAGCGCGGTGATGGCCGGGCTGCACGTCGTGCCGGTGCAGTCGGACGCGCGCGGCAACATCGACGTGGAGGACCTGCGCGCCAAGGCGGCGGAGCATAAGGACACGCTGGCGGCGCTCATGGTGACCTATCCGTCGACCCACGGCGTGTTCGAGGCGTCCATCCGCCAGGTGTGCGAAATCATCCACGCGCACGGTGGCCAGGTATACATGGACGGCGCGAACATGAACGCGCAGGTGGGCCTGGTCCGCCCGGCGGACATCGGCGCCGACGTGTGCCACCTGAACCTCCACAAGACCTTCTGCATCCCCCATGGCGGTGGGGGCCCGGGGATGGGGCCCATCTGCGCGGCGGCCCACCTCGGCCCGTTCCTCCCGGATCATCCGGTGGTGCCGCTGCGCCAGCAGCAGCCGTGCGGGACCGTGTCGGCCGCGCCGTGGGGCAGCGCGTGGATCCTGCCGATCTCCTGGGCCTACGTCGCCCTGATGGGACGCGAGGGGCTCGTGGAGGCAACCAAGGTGGCGATCCTCAACGCCAACTACGTCGCGCGCCGGCTCGCGCCGCACTACCCGCTGCTCTATACGGGACAGCACGGCCTGGTCGCCCACGAATGCATCATCGATTGCCGGCCCTTCAAGGCGTCGGCCGGGATCGAAGTGGAGGACATCGCGAAGCGGATCATCGACTACGGCTTCCATCCCCCCACGGTCTCGTTCCCGGTCGCCGGCACGCTCATGATCGAGCCGACGGAGAGTGAGTCGAAGGAGGAGCTGGACCGCTTCTGCGACGCGCTGATCGCGATTCGCCAGGAGATTCGCGAGGTGGAGGAGCAAACCCAGCCGCGCGGCAACAACCTGCTCACGAACGCGCCGCACACGCTGGAGGACCTGATCGCCGACGCCTGGGACCGCCCCTACGCGCGCGAGCGCGCCGCCTTCCCCGCCGTCTGGACGCGGGCTCACAAGGTGTGGCCGTCCGTGGGCCGGGTGGAGGGCGCCTTTGGCGACCGCAACCTGGTGTGCGTCTGTCCCCCCATGGAAGCGTACGCGCTTGCTGCTGACTGAGCGGCAGCTCGAGTGGGAGCTGACGCGCGAGCCGGCCGGCCGGAGCGGAGCCGCCAACATGACCATCGACGCGAGCCTCCTCGCCGAGGCCGCGCGCACGGGACGATCCTTCGTGCGGCTGTATCGGTTCGACCCGCCGTGCCTCTCGCTGGGCCGGAATGAGCCGTCCGCGGCGCAGTATGATCGCGCGGCCATCGAGCGGCTCGGCCTCGACGTCGTGCGACGCCCCACCGGCGGCGGGGCAGTATGGCACGAGCACGAAGTGACCTACGCAATCGCCGCACCAGTCGCCATCTTCGGCGGGCTGCGCGCGGCATACCACGCAATTCACGCGCGCCTCGCGGCAGCGCTGCAGACGCTCGGTGTCGCGACCACGCTCGCGCCCGACCGGCCGACCGCCCGACCGCCTGACCGCCGGGGCTCCTGCTTCGCGACCCCGGCCGGCGGCGAAGTGCTGGTCGGGGGGCGCAAGCTGATCGGCTCGGCCCAGGTGCGCGAGGGAAAAGCGTTCCTGCAGCACGGCTCGATCCTGCTCGCGGGATCGCAGGAGATGATCGGCACCGTAAGCCGCCAGCCTCAGGCCGCCAGTGCCGCAACCACGCTTTCGAAGGAGTTGGGACGACAGGTGACGTGGGACGAAGTTGCCGCAGCAGTCGCGCAGGCGTGGGGTGACGAGGTGACCCCTGCCGCCCTCTACCGCCTTCTACCGCCCTCTACCGCCCCGTTTGCAGATCCTCTCTGGACCTGGCGCCGCTAGGCGTCGCGTGGAATCTTAGGCGCCATGCCAACCGCCCGCACCCGCACCGGCCTGACCCTCGCGCCGCTCGCCGGCCTGCTGCTCCTCGCCGGATGCGAGCGCCCGGTCGGCTGCACCGGAGAGTATTGTGGGACGATGGTCATCGCCTCCGGAGGAGAGCCGGATATCTTGCTGCCGCCCGTGAGCGAGTTCGCGATCACGCGCGACGTGACGGATCAACTGTTTTTGAAGCTCGCGGACCTCGGGCCTTCGGGAAACACGATCGGGGACGAGGATTTCCAGCCACAGCTGGCCGAGCGGTGGGAGTGGGACGCGCCGACGACGCTCGTGTTTCACCTCGACCCGCGGGCCCGCTGGCAGGACGGCCAGGCGGTGACGGCGGCAGACGTGGCCTTCACCTACGACGCGTACACCGACAGCCTCGTCAACTCCTCGTTCCGCTCCTCGCTGCGCCAGATCGCCGCGGTCACCACCCGTGATTCGCTCACCGTGGTGTTCCGGTTCCGGCAGCGCTATCCGGAGATGTTCTACGATGCGGTGTACCATCTGCGCATCCTGCCGGCGCATCTGCTGCGCGAGGTCCCGCGCAATCAGTGGCGCAGCGCGCCGTTCGGGCGCGCGCCCGTGGGCGACGGACCGTACCGCTTCGTGGCCTGGAAGGCCGGTGAAACCATCGAGCTCGCCGCGGACTCGACCTTCTTCCTCGGCCGCCCCCACCTCCGACGCGTGATCTGGCGCTTCACGCCGGACCAGCAGGGAGCGGTGACGCAGCTGCTCACGGGCGACGCGGATGCGGTGGAGGTGCTGATCACGCCCGACAACGTGCAGCGTGCCTGCCCGGACCCCAAGATCGCGTGTTATCCCTACAAGGGGTCCGCATACGGGTACGTAGGGTTCAACCTGGCCGCCCCCGGCGATTCGACCAAGCCTCACCCGTTGTTCGCCGACCGCGACCTGCGGCGGGCGCTCGTCATGGGCACGGACCGGGAGCGGATGCTGCGCAACGTGTTCGGCGATCTCGCCAAGGTCCCACCGGGCCCGTTGTCGCAGCTGTGGTGGATCTGGGACCCTGAGATCCGGGAGCTGCCCTACGACAGCGGCCAGGCGGCGCGCCTGCTCACGCGCACGGGCTGGACCGACTCGGACGGCGATGGCATCCGCGACAAGGACGGCCACCCGCTCGCCTTCCGGCTGCTCCTCCCGACGACGAGCGCCGTGCGCCGCCAGTACGCGCGGCTGTTGCAGGAGCAGTTCCGGATCGCCGGCGTGGACGTCCAGCTCGACGAAGTCGACTTCAGCCTGTACAACGAGCGCGCCCGCGCCGGCCGATTCGACGCCCTGCTCAACGTCTGGAACACGGACCCGACGCCCTCGTCGGGCTTTCCCCAGACGTGGACGCCGGCGGGGTTCGGGCGCTCCAACTACGGTCGTTACGACAACCCGCAGGTGGACCGGCTGGTGGACCAGGCCACGGCGTCGGCCGCGAACCGCGACCAAGCCCGCCGCGCCTGGCGGGCGGCCGTCGAGACCTTGAACCGGGACGCGCCGGGCATTTTCCTGTACGCCACCTCGAACGTCGCCGCCGTCAACAAGCGGATCGTGGACGTGACCATCCGGCCCGATTCCTGGCTCGCCCTGCTGCGCACGTGGCGCATTCCTGCTGACCGCCTGACGGATCGAGACCGCGTGGAGCGCTAGGTGACGGCGTGGCTGGTCCGGCGGCTGGTCGCGTCGACCGCCATCGTGTTTGCGGTCGTCACCATCACGTTCTTCATCGTGCACCTCGCCCACGGCAGGCCGTGCGGGACCGACGATCGGCCGCTCCCGCCCGAGATCTGCGAGGACCTGTGTCGGCGGTTCGGCTGCGATAAACCGGTCTGGGTGCAGTACGTGAAGTACCTGGCCGCCCTGGGGCACGGAGACCTGGGCGAGTCGTTCGGACTACATCGACCCGTCGCCGATGCGCTCGCGGACGCGATCCCCAACACCTTCACGCTCGCCCTCGCCGCCCTGCTCATCGACTTTGCGCTCGGGCTCGCGCTCGGGATCTATCAGGCCGTGCGGGCGGGCCGGTTCGGCGACGTCGTGGTCGGGAACGTCGCGCTGCTCGTCAATTCGATGCCGGTATTCTGGCTGGGACTGGTCCTGCTGCTCGTGTTCGCGCAGTGGCTACACTGGTTCCCCGCAGGCGGGCCCAGCAATCCGATTCTGTGTCCCCGAATCGATTCGCCGTACTGCGTGCTCGACTTCTTTTGGCACCTCACGCTGCCCGCCCTCACGCTGGGGCTGGTGGCCGCGGCGAGCACGGCGCGGTACCAACGGGCGGAGATGCTCGACGTCATCAGCCAGGACTACGTGCGGACGGCCCGCGCCAAGGGCCTGCGGGAACGGCGCGTGCTGCTGCTGCATGCGCTCCGCAACGCCCTCCTCCCGATCATCACGCTGTTCGGGCTGGCCTTTCCTTTCCTCTTTACTGGCGCGGTCCTCATCGAGACGGTGTTCGCCTGGCCCGGAATGGGGCGGCTCGCCGTGAACGCGATCTTCCAGCGCGACTACCCCGTGGTGACCGGTGCGGCCCTGCTCACCAGCACCGTGGTGGTGCTGGGCAACCTGATCGCCGACCTGTTGTATGCCGTGGCCGACCCGCGGGTCCGCGTGCCAGGGGAGGGCCCGTGAACCTCTGGAACTGGCTGGCGTTGGGCGGGGCCGCGGTGCTGGCACTGATCGTCGTCGCAGAGCTCCGTCGGCGGGTCCGGGCGAGCGCGGCGGGGCGGCGGTTCTTCCGACACCCGACGGCCGAGCTCGGACTGTTCGTGCTCGTTTTCTTCGTGACCATCGCGATCGCCGCACCGGTCGCGGCGCCGTACCCACCCTACTACCAGATCGATATCGAACATCCCAACCACCCGCCCTCCGCGCAATTTCTGCTCGGCACCGACCCGCTGAGCCGGGACGTGTGGAGCCGGCTCGTGTACGGGGCCCGCGTCTCGCTCGGCATCGGCGCGGTAGCGATGCTCGTCGCCGCAACGGTGGGCACGGCGGTGGGCGCCATCGCGGGCTATTTCCGACGCTGGGTGGACACGACACTGATGCGGCTCGTGGATGTGGGTCTCGCCATGCCGCGCATTTTCGTCCTGCTGATGGCCGCGGCGCTGTGGGAGCACATCGCGCTGTGGGTCCTCGTCCTGCTGATCGGGCTCACCGGGTGGTTCGGGACGAGCCGGCTCGTGCGAGCGGAAGTGCTCAGCCTGCGCGAGCGGGAATTTGTCGCCGCAGCGCGCGCGCTCGGGGCTGGGGCGGGACGCGTTATCTTTCGCCACGTGCTGCCCAACGCGGCGGCGCCGATCATCGTCTCCGGGGCCCTCGGCATCGGCCACATGATGCTGCTCGAGGCGGGACTCTCGTTTCTCGGGTTGGGTGTTCCCTCTCCGACACCCAGCTGGGGCAACATGATCGCCGACGGCTGGCACAAGATGGCGGTCGCCTGGTGGTCATCGACCTTTCCCGGGCTGGCGATCTCGTTCGTCGTGATGGCCCTCAACGCCGTGGGCGACGCGCTGCGCGACGCGCTCGACCCCCGCAAGGAGACGGCGTGACCGAGCCGCTGCTGCGCGTCCGCGACCTCAAGACCTACTTCGTCACCGAGCACGGCAGCGGCACTGCACGGGCGGTGGACGGCGTCTCCTTCGAGGTGCAACCGGGTGAGACGCTCGGTATTGTGGGGGAGTCGGGGTGCGGCAAGACCGTCACGTCCCTCTCCATCCTCCGCCTCATCCCCGAGCCCCCCGGCCATATCCGCCCGGGGAGCTTCATCGAGTTCGAAGGGCGCAACCTGCTGACCCTCGAGCCTCGCGAGCTGCGGGCGATCCGCGGCAACCAGATCGCGATGATCTTCCAGGAGCCGATGACGTCGCTCAACCCGGTGTTCACGGTGGGCGACCAGATTGCCGAAGCAGCCATCGTGCATCAGCGGCTCTCACGCCGGGCCGCGCGGACCCGCGCCATCGAGATGCTCACGCTCGTCGGCATCCCCGACCCGGCCGAGCGCGTGGATCACTACCCCCATCAGATGAGCGGGGGCATGCGCCAGCGCGTGATGATCGCGATGGCGCTGGTGTGCCACCCCAAGCTGCTCATCGCCGACGAGCCCACCACCGCGCTCGACGTGACGATCCAGGCGCAGATCCTCGAGCTGCTCGACCGGCTGCAGGCGGAGCTCGGCATGGCGGTCATGCTGATCACGCACGACCTCGGCGTGGTGGCGGGAAGTGCCGACCGCGTGGTGGTGATGTACGCGGGTCAGGTCGTGGAGCAGGCCCCCACGCCGGCGCTGTTCGCGCGCCCGCTGCACCCCTACACCGAGGGGCTGCTCGCTTCCGTGCCGCGGCTCGACGCGCCGCCGGCCCGCGAGCACGGCCGCCTGCACGGCATCCCCGGTCAGGTGCCCGCCGCGACGGCCTGGCCGGACGGATGCCGCTTCCATCCCCGCTGCCCGTACGCCTGGGACCGCTGTCGCGCGGAAGCGCCGCCCCTGCTCGACGCGGGCGGCGAGGGAGAGCCCGGCACACACACCGTGCGTTGCTGGCTGCTCACCGACCCGAAGCGTCGCACCCCCCACCCGTGACACAGCCCCTCGTGGACGTGCGGGGGCTCGTCAAGCATTTCCCGGGCGAGCGCGGGCTGCTCGGGCTCGGCCGCCCGCGCGCGGTGGTGCGCGCCGTGGACGACGTGTCGTTCGCAATCGCGCCCGGCCAGACGCTCGGTCTCGTGGGCGAATCGGGGTGCGGGAAGTCCACCGTGGGGCGGGCCATCCTCCGGCTGATCGAGCCCGACGCGGGGCGCGTCACCATCGACGGTCAGGACGTGGTCGCGCTCGGGGCGCGCCCGCTGCGGGCGCTGCGCCGCCGCATGCAAATCGTGTTTCAGGACCCCTACGGCTCGCTCAACCCGCGCATGACCGTGCATCAGATGCTCGCCGAGCCGCTGGCGATTCATCGAATCGCGCGCGGGACCGAGGCGGCGCGGCGCATCGCGGCGCTGCTCGAGGAGGTGGGGCTCGACCCGAGCTTCGCGCAGAGCTACGCGCACGAGCTCTCGGGCGGGCAGCGGCAGCGAGTGGGCATCGCCCGCGCCCTCTCCGTCGAGCCGCACTTCCTGGTGCTCGACGAGCCGGTGAGCGCGCTGGATGTGTCGGTGCAGGCGCAGGTCCTGAACCTGCTCGCCGACCTCCAGCGGCGGCGCCGGCTCACCTACCTCTTCATCGCCCACGATCTCGCGGTCGTGAAACACATCGCGGATCATGTGGCGGTCATGTACCTCGGCAAGATCGTGGAGCGTGCGCCCGCTCCCGCCCTGTACGGCGGGCCCCGCCATCCGTACACCACGTCGCTGCTCTCCGCCGTGCCGGTACCGGACCCCAAGGCCCAGCGCCAGCGTATCGTGTTGGCGGGCGACGTGCCGTCTCCCGCCCACCCGCCGCCCGGCTGCCCGTTCCACCCGCGCTGCCCGCACCCCAAGAAGGACGCGCGCTGCCGCACCGAGCCGCCAGCGTTGCGCGAGATCGCGCCCGCGCAGCTCGTGGCCTGCCACTTCGCCGAGCAGCCGCTGTGACGCGCCTCGCCGCCATGCTGCGCGACGCCCAGCTGTGGGTGCCCGTCGCCGTTCTCATCGCCGGCCTGATGGTTCTGTGGTGGATCCGCTAACGCCGGCGCCGGCGCTCGACCCCCGCCGGCTGCGCCGCCTGCAGCTCGCGGGCATCGCCAGCGGTTTCACCGCGGGCGCGTGGCTGGGCGCGGCCGAGGCGCCCACCAAGATGGTGACCCTCGGCCTCTCACCCGTCGTGATCTCGCTGGCCATGGTGCTGGGCGTGTTCCTGGCGCGGTGGAGCCTGCCAGCCCTGCTCCGCGGGACGGCGGCGATCGGCGCGGACGTGCGGCAGGCGCCGCACCTCGTCGTCTGGGCCGTGCTCGCCGGCTGTCTCTGGGCCGTGGCCAACACGCTCACCATCTACGCCATCCGCGACATCGGCTTGAGCATCGCGTTTCCGTTGTGGAACGCGAACAGCCTGCTGGGAATCGTGTGGGGGGCCGTGTTCTTCAACGAGCTGCGCGGGAGCGGATGGCGGCGGCCCCTCGGCGTCCTCGGGGGAGCGGCGCTGATGTTCGCGGGCGCGACGCTGCTCGCGGTCGCGTCGACGGCCGGCGCGCCCGGTGGGCGCGCCGCGCGCGGCATTGCCGCGGCGCTCGCGGCCGGTGTGCTGTGGGGCACGATGTACATCCCCTATCGCAAGGCCTACCTCACCGGCATGAACCCACTCGCGTTCGTCACGTTCTTCACGGTGGGCGAGGTGCTGATGATGCTGGCGCTCGCCCTCGCCGACCGCGGCGGCGTCGCGGCACTCGCCGCGGAGCTCGCCGGCGCGCGCGACGTGCTGTTCTGGCTCCTGCTCGGCGGGTTCGTTTGGGTGGTGGGCGATTTGTTCCAGCAGTACGCCGCGAAGTACGTCGGCATCAGCCGGGGGATTCCGCTGTCCAATACGAACCAGCTGTGGGGCCTCGTGTGGGGCCTGCTGGTGTTCGGGGAGCTGCGCGGCGGTACGGCGACGACCTACGGACAGGTGATCGGCGGGTCGCTCCTGATGGCGCTGGGCGCCGTGGCGATCGCCCTCGCCTCCGCCACGGGCGCCGAGCACCGCCGCTGGCAGGATGCGGCGGCGCGGGAAGGCACGCGCTACGGCATCGACCCGGCGTACGTCCGCGCCGCCCTCGCCGGCGAGAGCTCCAGCGTGTCTCCCGCTCGCCGCACCTGGCTCGATTGGATCCTGATCGGAGGCGCTACCGCGACGTTCGTCGGGTTCGGGCTCGTGGCCCGCGTGCCCCAATTGACCATCGGCTGGGGATGGGTCGTGGGCCTCACCGCGGCGATGCTCGCGCTGCTTTCCGGCACCGGCTGGCTACTCTGGCGGACGACGCGGTTCAACTGAGGCCTTGCGCAACATACTGCTCCCGGGTGAGTTGTTTCGATGATGCCGCTCCCCGATTCGTGAGCAACTTGGCTCCGCCTGTTGGTGAACCCCGGGCTTGCGCCCGGGGTCAGGAAAGGCGGGCTCCCTGTCCCCGAATCCCCGGGCTTGCGCCCGGGGTCAGTAGAGACGGGCTCTCTATCCTTGTATCCCCGGGCTGGCGCCCGGGGTCAGTCAACCGCGATGTCCAACCACCACGCTTATCAGATGTACGCTCACGTAACCTGGCACACCTGGAAGCGAGTCGGGTGTGTCGATGCGGCCGCGGCGAGCGATGTGCGGAGTGCGATAGCGAGCGCGTGCCAGGCCACCGGCGTGCGGGTACTCCGGGACGCCGTGTTGGCAAATCACGTCCACCTCGTCGTCAGCTTTCGACCCGACATCCGGCTGAGCGATTTCGTGCGTCGCGCAAAATCAGTCGCGGCAACCCGCGCTAATCGGCGGGTCACCGGTGCCGTTCGCTGGGCGCGAGGTTACTTCGTGACCACGATTCATAAGCGCGACCTTCCTCGGACCACTCGATACGTCGCTGATCAGTTCCAGCGTCACCCGGACTCAATTCCACGGAACTCGAGAGGAGCGGCTTAACTGACCCCGGGCGCAAGCCCGGGGTTCATCGGAGCACGGTGCTCAAGGGAAGGAGAGAATCTTCACTGACCCCGGGCGCAAGCCCGGGGTTCATCGGAGGAGGGTGCTCGAGGGCAAGAGAGAATCTTCACTGCCCCGGGCGCAAGCCCGGGGTCCAGTCAACCGCGGCGGGGACCCCGTCGGTAGGCTACCGTCCTTGCCCCCGCGCCTGCGCGATCGCCTGCGCGAGCCGCGCCCGGTTCCGCTCGGTTAGCCGCGTGATGCCCGCCCGAAAGCGGGCATCCGTACGAACGCGGTCGAACAACCCGCTCCGGACCAAGCTGGGCCGCACGACGCGGGGAGCTGCTTCGTACCAATGCAGCGACGCGTCAACATCTCCGACCCAGGCGTAGTACATCCCCAAGCCTTCGGGCGCCGGCCACGTGCTGCGCCCCGCCTGAACCGCCGCCACCAACGAGTCGGCGACAGCCACGGACTCTCGGTGGCGCCCGAGCGCCTCGAGGCACATGGCCTTGAGGTACGCCAGGTTGCTCAGATCGAGCGCGAGGCATTCCGCCGGGCGACCGAGCAGCAGCAGGACGAGTCCTTCGTTGCGATTCCGAAGCGGGGCTTTCACCATGACCGCGGCCCGTCGAACCTCTCGCAGTGCGACGTCGTAGCGGCGGGCCGCAAGCGCCGCCGAGCTTAACGCGATATGGAATCCCGGCGCCAAGGGGTCGAGGTCGGTGGCCGTCTGCGCCTCCGCAATGGCCTCCGCGTCACGGCCGGCGTCGCTCAGCGCGCCGGCATAAAAGCCGTGCACCTCCCCCGAATTCGGCCGCAGCGCCACGGCTCGCGCGAGGTCTCGCAGCGCCGTATCCGAGGAAATTACGGCCCCATTGGCGAGCGCAAACCCGCGAGCGGTGAACCCTTCCGCGAGACCGGGGTCCAGCGCGATCGCGCGATCTGCAAGGACGATGGCCCGCGCGAGTGCGGAGATCGGCTCGGGGCCGCCGGGGTGCTGGAAGTTGATGAAGAGGCTCAAGGAACTGGACAGGCCCGCGTAGGCGGGCGCGTAGGCCGAGTCGATCGCCAGCGCTTCCTCGAACGCCTGCATCGCGCGCAGCAGCCCCTCGCGCGTGCGCAGCTGACGCCAATAGGTGCCGCGAAGATAGGCATCGTAGGCCGCGGGCCGCTCGGTCCGCGAAGCGGTGCCCATTGGACGCAGACCCTGCACGCTCGCCAGCAGCGCCTTGCTCACGTCCCCGGCAATCTCTTCCTGCACCCGGAACACGTCCTTGAGATCTCGCTCATATGTTTTCGCCCACAGGTGCGCGTCGGTCTTGGCGGCGATGAGCTGCGCGTTCACCCGCACCCGACCGCCCGCGCGACGGGCTGACCCCTCCAGCACGTGGTCCACCCCAAGGGTGTCGGCGATGCGTGACAACGTGAGATGGCTGCCTTTGAGGGCCACCACCGAGGTGCGGGAGATCACCTTGAGATCGCGAATCTGGGCGAGCTGCGTGATGATCTCGTCGGTCATGCCGTCGCTGAAGTACTCGTCCTGCTGTCCTCCGCCGATCGTCTCGAACGGCAACACAGCCACCGAGGCAGTATAGGCGGGGGCGGTTACGACCGTTTGCGGCACGTGGCGCCACGGCCTGCGGAGCGCGAGACCGGTACCGAGCGCGGCCAGGCCGAGGCCCAGAGCCAGCGTAGCCCGCAGACGGCGGGACCCTCCGTTCGCCGGCGACACGCCGGAGCGGCCCGAGCCGCCCAACGCCTCGCCGAACTGGAGCGCAGTGGCGTAGCGGTCCGCGGGTGACTTCGCGAGCGCGCGGTCCAGCGCCTGCTCGACGGCTCCCGATACCGTCCCGCGAGCGGTGCGAAGGGGTGGCACTGGATCGAGCGCGTGACGAGCGAGGATCGCCTGCGCGGTCCCACCGGAGAACGGCGGATGCCCTGCGAGCATTTCGTACAGGACGCACGCCAGGCTGTAGACGTCGCTCCGGCCGTCGATCGCCCCACCGGCCGACGCTTGCTCGGGGCTCATGTAGAGCGGCGTCCCGATCACAACGCCCGTCTGCGTCAGGTTGTCGCCGCCCGCCGCCGTGATCGCACGGGCGATACCGAAGTCCGCGACGACCGCTTCGCCGCTCTCGAGCAGAATGTTCTCCGGCTTGATGTCGCGGTGCACGACGTCGTGGCGATGCGCGTAGGCGAGCGCGCCCGCGACCTGACGCGTGATCGCAAGCGCGTCGTCCAGGGGGAGCTGCGTTTCCCGGTCGAGGCGCTGGCGCAGCGATTCTCCCTCGACGTACGGCATGACGTAATACAACAGGTCGCCGGCAGCGCCGGAGTCGTACAGTGGCAGGATGTGCGGGTGGTGGAGCTTGGCCGCGATCTGGATCTCGCGCAGGAACCGGTCCGCGCCCAGGGCCGCGGCGATCTCGTCGCGCAGCACCTTGATGGCGACGGCGCGGTCGTGTCGCGGGTCGCGGGCGAGGAAGACCACGGCCATGCCGCCTCGGCCGAGCTCTCGCTCTATCGCATAACGGTCCGCGAGGGCGATCCGGAGGCGCTCCTCAAGCCCACGCATATGGGGCCAAGATAGGACCTTCAGCGCACTCCGCCCATCAGGCGCTGCACGGGCTTGATGAGCAGGAACATCACAACGGCGGCGCCCAGCGTGACCGCCGCAGTCGCGCCGAACAGGGTCGGGAGCGGAGTCGTGCTGATGAACCCCGCCGACCAGCCCGCGAGCTTGTTGCCTAGTGCGTTCGACAGAAAGAACACGCCCAACATCACCCCGACCACTCGGCTGGGCGCGAGCTTCGTCACCGCCGACAGCCCGACCGGGCTCAGACACAGCTCTCCGAGCTCTTCGATGAAGTAGACGCCGACGAGCCACAGCGGACTGATCTTCACCCCACCCTGCCCGATGGCTCCCGCCGGCATGAGCAACACGAAGGCCAGGCCCACGAACAGCAGGGCGAGCGCGAATTTCGCAGGAGAGGACGGCTGCCGCGGCCCGAGCTTCACCCACAGCCACGCGAAAATGGGCGACAACAGGATCACGAACGCGGCCTGAATCGAGACGAACCACGACGCGTACAGCTTGATGCCAAGCAGCTCGAGGTGGACGTAGCGGTCGGCGAACAGAGCGAGCGTGGACCCCGCCTGCTCATACGCACCCCAGAAGAAGGAGGCGAACAGGAACAACACCGCGACCGCCGCCATACGCTGCCAATCCTGCGCGGTAAATGGTTCGCTCGAGCCTACCGTCGCGCCGGCGGCGGGTGCGGGTCGTGAGGCGAGGCGATCGATCGCCGGCTGGAGGCGCCGGCGACCGAGCACATACTGCACCAACCCGAGGAGCATCCCCACGCCGGCGCAGGCGAACCCGAGATGCCAGTCGAATCCCTCCGCAAGCTTCCCGGCGATGAGCGGTCCGAGAAACGCTCCCAGGTTGATCCCCATGTAGAAGATCGAGAAGCCGGCGTCGCGCCGGCCATCCCCCGACTCGTACAGTGCCCCGACCATGGCGCTGACGTTGGGCTTGAGCAATCCCGTCCCGATCACGATCAGTGTGAGGCCGACGTAGAAGAACGGCAGAGCGTGAAAGGTAAGCGTGAAGTGTCCGAGGGCGATGATGATCCCGCCGACGAGGACACTGCGATACTGGCCGAGCCAGCGATCTGCGATGAGGCCGCCGAGGATCGGGGTGACCCACACGCTGCCGACGTAGTTGCCATACACGGCACCCGCGTGCGGATCAGTGAAGCCGAGGGCCTTCGTCATGTACAGGATGAGGAACCCCCGCATCCCGTAATAACTGAACCGCTCCCACATCTCGGTAAAAAAGAGCGTGGACAGTCCGCGCGGATGGCCGAACCACGACGAGCCGGGTGGGGGGCTCGTCACTCGAACAGGTCGTTCTGCTCGACGGGCTCCGACCGCTGCGGAGCCCGCAGGAGCTCGCCCAGCCGCTGCTCCCATTGCTCGACGTCGAGGTGGTGCTCGTTCTGAAGGGAGCGCCGCAGGGCCGGCGAGATCTCGTGGAACGCGGCGAGCAGGTCCGTGACCGCCTCCCGCAACCCCTGGACCTGGAAACCGTCGCCGGTCGCGCCCATGTCGTCCAGGATGCTCTGCTCGGTGCGCGAGGCGATGATCGGCTCCGCGCGTCCTTGGACGAAGACGTTGGTCCGCCGCTTGGGACCGCGCTCCTCCTCGATCGGCATCAGCCCGATGATGGTGTCGGACCGCCAGTACTTGCCGTAGCCGAGAAAGACCATGCGGTCGCGCTTGATGTCCATGCTGCCTCCGGAGCGCCGCCCGTCCGCGCTGCGTGGCCCGGGCCCGAAAGCGTCACGGAACCAGGTCAGCACGCCGCGGATCACGCTCATGGCTTGCGCCGCTTGAGAATGTCGTCCAGCACCACCGTGTCGATCTTGCCGTCCATCCGCACGCGGACGTCGTAGTTCTCCCAATACATGAAGTTCGCGAGCGCCTCAAGGAACCTCCGATTCGCGACGCCCTGGGGGACGGTGAGCCACTTCTCGGGTTGGCCCGCGGGCTCCCGCAGCAGGATCGGCTCGAGCTGCTTCACGACGTCCGGGGTCATCGGAATCAGGTCCTCGGGGCGACTCGTGAAGAAGTACAGCCGGTGCAGCTGGTACAGCCGCTGCAGCTCGCGGATCGGATTCGTATCGTCGTACACGCGGATGTCGATGTAGCGATCGTTCAGGCCCAGGTAGCCGCCGTTCGCGCGGACCACGAGCAGTGCCGCCGACTCCATCCCCCGCTTGTCGCCGCCGCCCGCCTGCCCTGCCACGAGCGCCGCCATCAGCCGATCCGCGAGCGAGCCACGTGCGCCCTCGAACGTCGCCGCCAGGTTCTTCACAGTCTGATCGGACACCATGATGTTCGCCTGGGCGGCGTAGCCTCGTCCGACGATCATCTCACCCTTACCGCCCCACGGCCGGACCGCCCGACCGCCCACTTTGCCTCCCGCCCACGCGAAGCACGAGTCTCCCGTCCAGCTCGCGCTGTTCCCCCGCGCGTCCATCATCCCAACCTGCCGTTGCGCCGGGCGTGGGTCGAGGCGCATCACGATCCGCATCGCTTCCGGGGCGCTCGCCCCCATCGCCATCAGCTCGAGACCCTTGTCGCCGTACTCGGTGTTCCCGAGCGATTGCGTGGCGACCGCGCCGACGCCCGCCCTGGCCCACGGCACGATGCCGCCCACGTTCGGAAACTTGGACTGCACGGCGACGCCCAGGTCCCCGGTCGCTGAGTCGTAGGCGACGATGCTGTAGGTGTGGGCGCGCTTGAGCAGATCCGGCGGGCGGGAGGGGGCATCCTGGAAGGCGAAGAGGAGAAGAGGCAGCACGCGCTAATCCTTTTTCATCTTCTTCTTGAGCTCGCGCAGCTGCCGGTCGGCTGTCGCCTCGCGGGCGGCGCGGTCGAGCTGCGACTTCAGTAGGTCGTCCGCCGGGTCGACGCCGGGTCGCGGTCCCCCGGCCGCCTGGAGGTCGCGCCACGCGCGTTCGGCCGAGCGCTCCGCCTCGCTGAGGGGTCGATCGCGCTCGGCGCGCGCCAGCTGCCCCTGCATGTCCCCCAGCTCACGTTCGTACAGCGCCAGCTCGTCCTTCAGCGCCGCCAGCTTCTTCTCGAGCACCGCCCCGCGCTCGCGGTGCTTGGCCGCGAACCGCTGGGCGACCTCCACCGTTTCCCGGTCCTGGATCTCGGACGCGAGCCGGCCGCGCCGCTCCGCGTCGGCCAGCCGCTGGCGCTCCTGGGTCAGGTCGCGCTCGGTGCGCGCCACGGCGTCGCGCGTCTCGCCCACGGCGAGCTTGGCCTCGACCACCGCCTCGCGCATCTGGCGGGCCAGGTCGCGCAAGTCTCCCGCGGGCGTCGCCGCGTCCAGGGCGGCGCGCAAGGCGTCACGCAGGCGCTCGAACACCAGAGCCTAGCTTTTCCGGACCGTCTTGGCGAAGAACGGCGAGAACACCTGCTCCACCGCGTGCGACTTGCACTTGGGGCAGGCCGGCCGCTTGCGTCCGTGCTCCTCGATCCCTTGTTGCTGGCTGAAGCGCGTGTGGCACTGGGTGCAGCGATACTCGTAGATCGGCATGGCGGGCTTTACGTTATTCCCCGCCCAAACCGCGGTCAAGTTGACGCTGCGGCAGCCCGCCGCAATGATTGCACCCATGCGGAGTGCCGTCGCGTGCGTCGCGCTCGTCGGGCTCGTCGCGGCGGCGGCGTGTAACGAGGGTCTATCGCCAACCCCGGCCTGTCCCCAGGACTTTGTCGGGATCTGCGGCTCGGCGACGATCCGGGGCACCCTCCCGGACAGCACGCAAGGGCTGTTCATCGTGGCGTACACGGCCTTCCCCGAGAGCATTCAGGCGCTGCTCACCTTCAAGCCGCTCCCGCCGCCGGTGGTGTCGCTTCCCGCCTCGGGCGACAGCACGGTGTTCTATACGCTCCCGCTCCCCAGCGGACGGTACGAGTGGGTGCTCGCTGTATGGCAGAAGCAGGGGACGCTCAGAGCCGACTTCTCGAACGCCGACTCGCTGTTCCGGGAGGCAGGCTTCTACCGCGACGCCGGGGACACGACGCCCCATGGATCGGGGGTCGTCGTCGTCAACGGCGCCGCGACGGACTCGATCAACTTCGTGATCGATTTCCGGAACATGCACCGCATCTGCACCTACTTCCCGCCGTGCCCGTGAAGTCGGTGCTGATCGGCGCGTTGGCGATGATGTCGCTCCGCTCCGTGAGCGCGCAAGGAACCGCCGCCCTCTATGGGTCGGTGCGTGACAGCTCGAGCCAGCCGCTCCCCGCCACCCTCCGGGTCGTCAATGGCGAGGGCGTGACCGTGGCGGACGCTCGAGGCCGCTTCCGTCTGCGTGTACCGGCCTCGCTCGTCATCGTGCGAGTCAGCTTCCCCGGCTTCCGGTCTTTCGACGACACGGTGACACTCGCCGCAGGAGATTCGCTCGAGCGCGACTACCGGCTCGCTCCCGCCCTCGTACTGCTCCAGCCCGTCATCGTCTCCGCCGCCAAGCACTCGCAGCTCTTGAGCCAGGTCGTGGCGAGCGTCGCGCTCGTCACCGATACCGAAGTCGCCCGCCGGGCCGTCACGACCGTGGACGAAGCAGTGGACAAGGCGCCCGGCGTGCAGTTCTTGAACGGCCAGGTGAACATCCGCGGCTCGTCGGGCTACGTGCAGGGGCTCGGCAGCCGCGTGCTGCTGCTCGTGGACGGCGTGCCCGCGAACCAGGGAGATCGGGGTGGGATCAATTGGGACCTGGTCCCGCTCGAGGACGTGGCACGCGTCGAAGTCGTGAAGGGGGCGGGCTCCGCGCTCTACGGCTCCGCGGCGCTCGGTGGCGTCGTGAACGTACTCACGCGTGAGATCCCGACCGGCTTCCACGCCCGGGTACGTGCCCTCGGTGGCGCGTACGCCGACCCACCCTTCGACATTTGGAAGTTCCGCGACTACACGGGCGCCCAGGAAGGCCTTGATGTCACGGCATCGTACGGGACCGATGTGGCGCGCGGCAGCTACACGGCCGGCGGTTGGCACTCCGACGGCTACCGCGAGCAGGACCGGCGCAACCACTGGCAGACCGCCGGCAAGGCGCAGTGGCTCCCGAGCCCGGCGACCCGCGTGACGACCTCCGGCTCGTGGGCGAGCGATCAGTACGAGACGCCGCTCATCTGGTGCACGCAAGGCAGCTGCGACGACCGCGGCCAGGCCTTCCAGCCATTCATGATCGACGCGTCCGGCCGTGGCGCGTTCACTCGCTCGGACAAGGGATACCTCGCGGCAACGGTCGAGCGCCGCGCCTCTGAGCGCTTTGCCTGGCAAGCGCGGGGCTCCTGGGGCCGCACGCACTTCACGGATTTCCAGCGTACCGGTGATGACTGGGGCGTCGCCAACCGATACGGTGTCGAATTCCGCGGCGAATGGCACCCGACGCCCGACCGCGTCGCGACGCTGGGTGCGGAGGGCAGTTTCTCCGACGTGCGCACCAACATCTTCACCGGCGACACGAATCCCTCGAGCAACGTGGTCCGGACGCACGAACAGCGCGAGTTCGCCGCTTATGCCCAGGGCGAGCGTCCGCTCGGACAGGTACGGCTCGCCGCCGGCGCACGGGTTGATCACATCGACGTGGACGGCCGCGGGCTCGCCACCGTCCTGAGCCCCCGTCTCGGCGTTGTGCTGCCGACGGCCCGCGCCGGCGTGTGGCGCGCCTCCGCCGGCCGCGGCTTCCGGGCCCCGTCGCTGGCCGAGCGGTTCGTCTCAACCGTGGTGCAGGGAATCCCGGTCGTCCCGAACCCCAACCTGCGCCCCGAGACGGCCTGGTCGGTCGAGGTGGGCAACGGGGCCACTCTCTCGTCCGCGGTGCGGACCGACGCGGCAGTCTTCTGGACTGAGGCGTACGACCTGATCGAGCCCACCCTGGCCAGCGGCCGGATCCAATTCAGGAACGTGACGCGCGCCCGGCTCGCGGGGCTCGACCTGGCGGTCACTGCCACCCCCCCCGTCGCGGGCCTGACCACGACGGTGTCCTACACGTTCCTGCATGCCCGGCAGCTCGCGCGCGACAGTGTCCCGGAGCGCCCGCTCGCGTTCCGGCCGAAGCACCTGCTCACGCTCAGCGCCGACTATCAGCGCGGCGCGATCGGCGTCGGAGGCGACTTCCGCTACACGAGCCGCCTGGACCGAGTGGAGATCTACGAGCCGGATCCGCGCGTCGCGGGGAAGGTCCTCGACCTGCGGGCCAGTGCCGGGTGGGGAGCGTGGACGCTGCGCGCCCAGCTCGCCAACGCGCTCAACTACATCTACAGTCAGGTGCCCCGCACGCTTGCTCCGGTCCGGACTCTCACCGCCACGATCACCTGGACGTATTAGATTCGTACGATGCTCGACGGTGCGCTCATCCTGACCCTGCTGTTTCAGGGGTTGCAGGCGTCCCCGCTCAACGGCACTTGGGAGCTGACCCGCATCTTCCGCGCGGGCCCTGTCCCCTCCGCACGCTCCGTACCGATCGACTCCACCGTCTACGTTCGCATTACGCTCGAGACACACGTGGGTGACTGGATTTCTGGCCGGCTGTATCGGCGCTATCGGGGCGAGCCCGACCACGGGAAGATCGAGGCGGGCCCGTTGCGCGGCACCGGCCGCTGGATCATCGGCGTCGAGCTCGAGAAACCGGTCTGGCAGCGCGTCCGCGCAGCGGCCTGGCTGGTGGGAGACACGTTGCGGCTCGGGACGCCACTGGTCCCCGAGGCCGACTCGATCGAGCTCAAGCGCGTCCGACTCGACGACCCGTATCCGGAGCGCGTCCTCGAGGTGGTGACCGTCCCATGAGACGGCTCTACGTGACGCCTTCTGGCGTGACGTTCTTCAGCTTGATGCTGTTCCTGTCTTGTGCAGGCGACCGGGCCCGCTCGCCCACGTGCGGCATGGCGCAGCTCATCGGGCCTTCGCTGATCCAGGACCGGCTCCGCCATCTCCCCTTCGTCCTGACCGACGCGCCACGCGGGCTGCCGGGCACCCTCCCCGTCCGAGTGGTCGGCACGCCCCAGCAGAGCACGGTGGCGGTCACCTACAGCAAGGGCGCGTTGACCATGGAGTATCAGGGAGCGGGCTTCCCAACTGCTTCGGTCAGCGACACCACGGCCTACGGCATTCTCGTGGTGGACGATTCCACGCAGCGGGCGGAGGGCGTGCTGATCTACGAGTCGCACCGCCCGCCGGAGGGATATCCGAGCATCGGCACCCTCACCAGCGCAGACCGGACGATGCCCTTATACGGCGTGCGGGTGGACTGGGCGAACGTCTCGAACCCGAAGTGCCCGCTGCTCGGCGCCTCGGCGGGCCCCCCAAGCTCGGCGCAGTGAGCCGCCTCGTGGCCGTGAGCGCGACGCGCCGCACCGACGCGGGGCGGGAGCGCGTCGCGTTGAACACCGCCTACGTGTATGCGCTCATGCGCGCCGGGCTCGTCCCCCTCCTGGTGCCTCCCATCCTCGACCCGGAGGCGGCCTGCGCCGCGCTCGACGGCGTGCACGGCCTCGTCCTGACGGGGGGCGAGGACGTCGAGCCGGACCGCTACGGTGCTACGCCCCACGCCAAGCTTGGCGAGACCGACCGGGCGCGCGATGCGGTCGAGCTGGCCCTCATCGACGCCGCCGAGCGACGTCGCCTTCCGGTCCTCGCCATCTGCCGCGGGATCCAGATCCTGAACGTCGCCCTGGGGGGCACGCTGTACCAGGACCTGGCGAGCGAGCGTCCCGGCCCCGTCGACCACGCGGACACGCGCTCGCGCCACGGGCTGCGCATCGAGTCCGGCTCGCTGCTGCACCGCACGCTCCGGGCCGAGGACGCGAGCGTGAATACGCGGCATCACCAGGCGATCCGCGATGTGGCCCCGACGTTGCGCGTGACGGCCTGGGCGGAAGACGGGGTCATCGAAGGAGCCGAGCGGAAGGACCCGGGAGCACCATGGACGCTGGCGGTCCAGTGGCATCCCGAGGACGATGTGGAGGGCGCGTTGTTCCGCGGCCTTGCGGACGCGATCGCGTGAGCATCGCGTTTCCGTCGGCGGAATGGGTGAGCGCCTACGGCGCGGCGATCAACGCGAGCAACGGGTATCGGGCCGCTTCGGTCGAGTGGACGCATGGTCCGGTCGCCCTCGTGGTGAATCGGCAGCCGGAGATCGGCATCGCCGATCCGGTGGGCATCTGGCTCGACCTCGAGCGAGGCGCGTGCCGCGAAGCGAAGGTGGTGACGCTCAGCGAGGCCGACCAGGCCGCGTTCGTGATCTCGGGCGCCTATGAGCACTGGAAACGCGTGATCCGGAAAGAGCTGGGCCCGATCGCGGGGATCATGCAGCGCAAGCTGACGCTCAAGGGGTCGCTGCCGATCGTGGTGCGCTTCGTGAAATCTGCGGAGCAGCTGGTCGAGGCCGCGACGACGGTGCCGACGCGATTCCTCGATGAAGCCTAGAGGTTTCGCAGTATCTTGTCGGGAGTCGACACGTTCGGGAAGAACACCCGGTCGCTCAGCCGGTTGAACGCCACCCGCAAGGTGGGGAACCGCTCGGCGGCGGAACGGTAGATGGTTGCGACGCCGAGGTGCTCGGCGAGGCGGTGCTCCGCGGCGAGCCGAAAACCCTGCCGGCCCAGCTCATCGTAGTACGGCAGGTCGGGCCCGCCTTTACGGGAGCGCCGGGCGGCGATGTAGTCCGGAAACAGCCCGGCGAGCCAGAGGCTGTAATTGCCGAGATGCACGCGAAGCAGGAAGGCCCGTTCCCCGGCGTCGTCGAGCCCCGTGAGGTCCTCCACCATGTCGACCAGATAGTGGTAGGTCTCGTCGTCGGTGCGGCGGATGCGGACGTGCCGGTCATGATCGCCGAACTCGAGCAGCAGCGCCGCCAGGTAGTCGGCCAGCTCGCGGTCGTCGACGCCGGCGGCGCGCAGCGTGTGGCGCACCGCCACGTAGGCGAACAGCGCGGGCGACGGGACCACGAGCGTGCGCAGCGCCAGCAGCGCCTCAAGCAGGTCGGGCTCGTCGAGCAGCTGGTCGGGTCCCGCCTCGAGGAGCAGCCGCTCGTACCGCGCCCGGCGCGCGGCGTCGCCGTGCGCCAGGGCGAGCGCGACGAGCAGGAAATCCTGCGCGCGCAAGCGTCCACGGACGTTGGCCAGAATCATGCCCAAGCCTCCCTCTAGCCCTGCTACCCCCAGACCGGGGGCCGAGTTGCTCGCCCGCCTCACGACGCTCGCCCAGGAGCTGGCCGGGGCGTTCCGCCCGACCACCGTCGTCGAGCTGGTGGCCCGCGCCCTCGGCGAGCTGCTCAAGCCGGACCGGCTCTCCGTCATACTACTACACGCCGAGTCCAACCGCCTGGCGGTGACCTACGACACGCATCCCGTTCCGGCCCGCACTGACGACCCCCTCCTCCAGCTCGCGTTGCGGCGTGGGCCGCTCGCGTTCCCCAAGGACGTGCG
>Ga0070697_100000777_pt1 | contig 23935 bp, 22 predicted proteins | sample KBSK1501metaG_FD_65475 | JGI IMG/M metagenome (GOLD analysis project Ga0070697, IMG submission 65475) | Corn, switchgrass and miscanthus rhizosphere microbial communities from Kellogg Biological Station, Michigan, USA - KBS K1-50-1 metaG | ecosystem: Host-associated > Plants > Roots >... | reverse complement strand
ACTCCGTAGATGATCGCCGCGGGAGCGGGCCAGGTGATTACTTGCTGCCCCTTGCTGATAGAAATGTTTCGTGTTTGTACCGGAGCTGGCTCGTAGCGGTCATCCCCCGCCTGGGATGCAGTGACGGCGCAGCTTCCCGGTGCGGTTGCCGTTAGTGTGTTGCCGGAAACTGTACAGTTGCCCGCCGCGCTGTAGCTAACTGGCAAGCCACTGGTGGCGGTCGCGCTCAGTGTGAGAGAGGCACCGTAGGCGAATACGTCCGGCGCCGTCCAGTTGATGAGTTGGCTGATCTTGTGGATAGAAAACGTCTGCGTAGCTGGCGGGGCGGCCTCGAAGGAGTCATTCCCAGGCTGGGAGGCTGTGACCGAGCAGCTTCCGGCAGCCGTGATGGTAACAACGTCGCCTGTAACCGTACAGCTTCCAACCGCCACGAAGCTGACAGAGAGTCCGCTGCTCGCCGTCGCCCCAACCGTGAACGGCGAATCCCCGACGGTCCGATCGGGCAATGCTGCAAATGAAATCGTTTGTGTCTGCTTGCCAGGCCCGCGCCCTGTGCCCTTTAGCTCCGCCTTGGGATAATTGGCGCCAAAGTTTCCGAAGATAGTAAGCACGCCAGAGCGCGCGCCCGCGGCAACGGGGCTGAATTTCATGAAGACCGAGCAGGAGCTTCCGACTGGCAAGCTGGCAGAACAGTTATTGCTCTGCGGAAATTCGGGGACGGCGGGAATCTCCATCGATTCTGTGGCTACAGTCCCGATATTGGTCAGAATGAATTCCTGGACGGGACCCTCGGTAGACACTGGTTGATCGGCAAATGTGAAGTCTGCCGGTGAGATCGAAAGCTGCGCGAGCACCGGCGGGTTTCCTTCTTCGAACGCGCCAAGGTCTATTGCAGCCCCTTGGATTCGCGCGTTGCCCTCGAAGTCGGTGGCAGGCAGGCCCGGAGCCGTGCTGTCTCCTGAATTCCACGCTGGCGAACCTGCCGCAAAGTGGTAGTTACCTCGCGCAGGGTTTACAAAGATGGGATCGGAGGCAATATTCCCAGCCGTTCCGACCACGTTGGCGCAGAGTCCGGCATTGGGAGTGCCATCAGTGCTAAACAGGATGTTGTCAATGAGAGTCGGTGCTTCGAAGGTGCTGCAAGTCAGGGCCGGCTGCGAACCACTTGTAAAGATAATGTTGTTCTCGACGACCGCATTGGACCCCTCGAAATGCGAGGAGTTTATGACTGTGTTGTTGGTGAAGGATGGCCCAGGGCCGCTGGCCGCGACGTACACTCCGTCACCGGTGTGATCATCCGCAGAATTGTCGGTTATAACGTTGTTAACGATAACTGCAGTGGAAAGATTGAAGATTGCGATCCCGCCGCCGCGATTAGAAACGGAATTCCCGGTTATTAGATTCCCCGAAATAAGGACGCCTCCCGCTCCATCTAAGTTGATTCCACCGCCGTCTGCATCGTTCGGGAATTGGTTGCGGGCAATGGTATTGCCGATAATTGTGGCGTGTGAATCCCCATTGACGTCGATCCCAGCCCCGGTTCCGCCACTATTAATTTGTGAATTCTCTGTGATTTTGTTGCCCTGAATCAAAGGCGACCCAGATCGCACGCCGATGCCACCGCCCGTGCTGGCAGAATTGCTCGTGATGATGTTATTCACGATGGTTGGCGATGAATTCAAAACAAAGATTCCGCCCCCAGTAAAAGCCCCGCCACCACGGATGGTAAATCCGTCAATGACGGCGTCTGGTCCTTCAGCGGTCGCAAACCTGACCACCGAACCGCTCCCCGTTCCCGCAATCGTGGTTACGGCGGCTCCATCTGTGCTCTTCAGGGTGATCGCCTTGCCGAAAAAATTAATGTTCTCGTTGTAGGTGCCCGGAGCCACCAGCACCGTATCTCCGCTTGACGCCGCGTTGATGGCTTGCTGAATGGTTGACTGATCGCCGGGCACGTGAATGCTGGTCTGAGCGCTGGCTGCGACGCTGACAAGAACAAAAAGGACGCACAGGTGCCTCATGCGGCTGAAATTACGCATTGCGATCTCTCCTGGTCGATCGAGTGCCAAATTGGGACGGGTTGTGAACCTGGGTTGAGCGGAATCTATTCTCGTTTAGGATTGGCAAGAAGGTTACTTTGGTACATGACCCTGTTCGGGCGCCCTCTTTTCGTCAACCCGCCTGAGCATCTGCGCTACCCGGCTGGCGCATCCCCATATGGGTGGGTTAGACGATCAGGAGAAAACATGCCTATTCAATGGATGAAAGACGTCGACGCGGCGCTCGCGGAAGCGCGTGCCAAGAACAAACCGCTGCTCATTGACTTCAACGCTGCCCCGATGTGAGGGGCGTGTGCTCGGCTGGATGCCGAGGTCTACCCCGATCCTCGCGTTGAGCGTTTCATCAACGAAAATTTCATTCCCGTAAAAGTTCACGTCAAAGAGCAGCCGCAAACCTTTCAACGCTTCGGCGCGCAATGGACGCCGACTCTTCAAATCCTGGACAGCGAGGGAACCAAGCGGCACCAGTTCGAAGGGTTTTTGCCCGCCGATGATTTTCTCGCACAACTCAAGCTCGGACTGGCACAAATAGCCTTCGCACGCGAGGATTGGAACAGGGCGGAGCAACTCTTCCGCGAGATTGTGGAACAGTTGCCCAATACCGACGCCGCTCCGGAGGCGCTGTACTGGGCGGGAGTGTCAAGGTACAAGGCCAGCGGTGACGCTAAAGCTCTGGGCGAGACGGCGCAGCAATTCAAAAACAAATACGCGCAGAGCGGCTGGGCAAAGAAAGCTTCGGTGTGGGCAGCCTAGGAGGTAGGCAGGAGGTACGGTTCTAAAGCGAAACCAGCTTCTCCAGCACTTGGTAGCAAGCGAATTGCAGGTCGTGCTGCAGGGCCGCGGTCAGCACGCCGGTTAGGACCACTGCTCCGATGGCTGCGAACAGATGCGCAGGCGTGACGGGGGCGTTGGATGACCCTTTCTTCTTGAACAAGCGCAAAACTCGTTCCTGAATTCCGCTGCCGCCTGCGACCAGTGAGGAGGCAAAGCGGTAATCGGCAGCGGGAAAGTAACGGGCAATTTTCACCAACGCCTGGGCAAGATCGAGGGCGGAGGCTTCATCGACCGAGGCCGTCGAATCGGCGACGAACTCGCTCATGCGCTTGCGTGCGGATTCCATCTCACCCCAGCAGCGCGGATTCAGAGTGAGCATCGCGGCCAGGCGGGCCGCAAACAGACGGAAATTGTCCCGCCGGAACACATGCGCGCTCTCGTGTCGCAGCACTGCCGTTAATTCTTGTTCGGTTAGTAAGTCGCGCGTCGCCTGCGTCACAACCACAGTTTGTCGCACGCATCCCAGAACGGCGACAAACGGCTTGTCCTCACGGATCAAGAGTGGGTTACGGATTTCCGTGTATAGGCGCTTCAGCGCGACCAAGGTTACGGCGAGCACAAGAGTGCTGGCCGCCGCCATCCAGCCATTGACGCCTTCTGAGGTTCCGACCGGCTCCCACGCCGAAAATGCTGGAATAACAAACAGGGTCAACAACGCTGCGGTCGTTAAAAAAGGCAGGATCTCCAGCAGAAACAAACAATCCGCTCCTACGGCTGGAGGAAGCGCGCTTATCGGCCTCCGCAAATACCGCCAGAAGAACATGACCAACACAGTAGTCACGCCCCAGCAAACCAAACCAACCGTGAGACAAAGCGCAGTAAAAACCATTTAGCCTTTTCGCAATTGCTTGCGTTTTTGGCGAATCAATTCTTCAAGCTCGTCCAGCGCCGCGGCGTCGCGGTCGCTCACCGCATCGATGAAGCAGGAAAGGATCGGCTTCGATTGGCTGTGGCCTTCCAGAGCAGCTTCAAAAAACTGGCGAGCCTTAGCTCGTTGCAGCTCCGCAGGCCCGAGATGAGACTCGTAGACAAAGGAGCGGCCGTTCCGGGAGCGTTGTACCAAGCCCTTACGATAAAGCCGGTCGAGGGTCGTCATAATGGTGGTATAAGCGCGCTTCAGCGACAAATTGGCCACCACTTCTCCGACGGTCGCGCGCCGCAGGCGCCACATGCTCTGCATCACGCTCTGTTCCAGGGTTCCGAGTTCGAGTGGACGCTTCATTCAGCAAATATGAAACAGGGCGTAGACGTTAGTCTCTTTCCTTCACCTACTACCAGACCATAGTAGGCAGTAATTCTATCGGCCACTACTCATTCTGTGCAATGAGCTATGGCGCGCTACTAGCCTCGGGTAGTAACGGCCGCAAACCGCTAAACTCTCACGCTTTGTTGTGGATGCTCGATATTCACCCCGGAGTCAGCGGCGCATGAAGCCATACAGTCTGTTCGCCCTTAGGTTTTTTCTCCAGTCATTTTCGTTCATTCAGACTGACCTGATTGCAAGCTTCAAAAGCTGTGGTGATGGGGCATTGGTCCTTTCACTGCTTCTAGCCACTGCTTATGCGGCCGCACAAACCTCGGCTCCAACAAATCCGCCGGCACCCCAGAGACTACCAAGGGTTCAGGAACGCATAGAAGTGACCGCCACGAGAATACCGGAGGACCCGGAGAAGGTTCCGGCCGCAATCGAAGTTTTCACTGGTGACGAACTTACCGATTGGGGAGCCCGGGACTTGCGCAGTGCTCTGCAACTCGCCGTTGGGGTTGAGATTGCGCCGGGTGGAGATGCTGGGCCGGCCAGTTCGGTTCCGGAGTTCTGGGGCCTCAAAGAATTCGATGCCTTTCTGCTGGTCGTTGACGGCGTGCCTTGGGGCGGGGCCTTCAACCCGGCATTGACCACGCTCGACCTGCACGATATCGAACGCATTGAAGTCTTGCGCGGGCCCGCACCCGTGACTTACGGCGCCACTTCGTTTGTCGGAGTGATTCAAGTTGTTCACAAAGATCCGGCGTCAACCGATCGAACCCTGAGCCTTCGCGGCGGTAGCTATGGAAGCGGTGGGGGTACATTCTCTACCCCGATTCCCTTGCCCGGTATTTGGTCATCGCGGCTGACTGTTGATGCCCAGCGCGAAGGCTTCTCTGACGACCGCACCGCTTTCCGCCGCGGCCACGGTCTGTGGCGAGTTCAGCGCAAAGCGGATGACAGCAACCGCTTGTGGTTCAATGGCGACTTTAACTGGCTCGATCAAGATCCTGCGAGCCCGCGGCCGAGAGAAGGCGCAACCTTGTCGCCGAATGTACCCATAGACGCCAACCACAATCCCGCGGGTGCGTTTCTAGATGACCATCGCGGCACGGTCATGGCGGGTTACGACCGCCCTCTTGCCGGCGGGTTGTGGTCAAGCACAGCATCGGTTTCGCATAGCCGGCAGCCCAGTTTGCGCGGGTTTCTGGTAGAAGTGGCCAATGTCCCCGACAACGCTCGAGGCGTACGCGAAGACATACATCTCACCGACGTCTATTTGGACTCACATTCATCCTGGAAGCTTCCCCGTGCAGTCACATTTCTGATCGGTGCCGATTATCTGCACGGTACTGGTATTGCGCGAGGGGTGGACTTTACCTACACCGTACCGCTCGATGGATCGCAGGCAGTGGCCGTCCCCGAGCCTGGTTCGCTCGACGTGCATATTAACGACCACCGCAACTTCTTTGGAGCTTACAGCTCGGCGGAATGGCGTCCTTTCGAGCGGGTTCGCATCGACGGGGGAATCCGGCTTAATGTCACGCACGAGACGCGTGATGATCAGGACGTAGGGGCTGGCACCAGCGACTCCGACCGCCGGACTGAGACGCGCGCCAGCGGCAGCATCGGTGCGATTGTGAGCGCCTGGCAGCGCAACCAGGATTCGCTGGGTGTGTATGTGAACTATCGCAATACCTTCAAGCCGGCAGCCATTGATTTCGGCATTGGTGAGAGCGAAGGCGGAAGACTGATACTCGAACCTGAGACCTCGAACAGCGTCGAAGGAGGGCTCAAGGCCAGGTTCTTCAACCAGCGTCTGGAGGCAGAGGCTTCCGGTTTTCGTATGAACTTCAAAAACCTGGTCACGGCCACCTCGGTCGGCGGGCTTCCCGCGTTGATCAATGCTGGAACCGAGCGGTTCCAGGGATTCGAGTCGGGTGTGTCGCTGTTTTTGGCAAGCAGTATTTTGGCGCGTGCCACATACAGTTTCCACGACGCCAAATTTCGCGATTTTGTTCAGGACTTTGATGGAGTGCCGACTCAATTGGCAGGCAACACTCTCGAAATGTCTCCCCGGCACCTGGCGGCGTTCGGCGTCACCTACGCGCCGCTACGTGGCTTCTTAGGCGGGGTTCAGCTCTTCTACACCGGCGAGCAGTTTTTGAGCAAGCGCAACACCGCTGTCACCGGCGGATTTGTCGACGTTGGCGTTAGCGCAGGTTATCGCACACGCCGCTGGGAGCTGCGCGCAGACGCACGCAATCTTGCCGATCGCCGCGATCCGGTTGCGGAAAGCGAACTGGGCGATGCCCAGTTCTATTTACTGCCCAGCCGGCGCGTCGACGGTACTTTTACTGTGCATTTCTGAGGACGTCTGAAAAGAAACTAAATCTGATCCAGCTTCCATTTCCCAAATTGGGAATCTCTCAATAAGCACAGCTACAAGTGCATCTGTTTACTACTCTGCAAACATCCTTCTTCTACAAAGGAGTGCTGTCTATGAGAAGGTATCTGATCGTTGCGTTCACGCTCCTGCTCGCGCTCACCGCGAACGCACAAACATCCGCCACTTCCAGCAACATGATGATTGTCCCCCGCGATGTTGACACCAACCAGTTCGGCGCCGGCTTCCAGTCGAACCTGGTAGAGGCGTTGTGGGAAGACGCTATTGGCTGTCCAACTAATGCAAGAACGTTCCTCTTCAATCCCGTTACCGGAGGCGGAACTGCCTCCACCTACACCGACCCGGCATGTACGACCGGAGAACGCTCAGGAGACCGTAGCAACTTCGGCTTTCTGATGAGCAAGGTCGGGCCAACTGCAAACCTGGCTGCTGCCGTTGGGGAAGTAATCAACGAATCTGGCAAATTCCTGACTGAACTCGGTTACGACATCCGCAAAGGCTCACACTGCGGAGCGGGTGCGCCCAGGTTCAACGTTACCTTGCAGGATGGCCAGTTCTTTTTTATCGGGTGCAACTCGCCGCCGCCGACCGCAATTACTGCCGGCGAGGGCTGGGATCGGCGGCGTTGGGGAAACAAGGCTGATGGGGTTCCAGTACCTGCTTTCGATAAAAACGGCGTACTGACCACCATCCCTACCAACGTCAGGTTGAGAAGCATTATCGTGGTGTTCGATGAGGGCCAGGATGTTGGGCCCGACTTCACGGGGCATGCCTTCTTGGACAATGTAGACATCAGCGGGGTCCTGATAGGAAAACCCATCCGCTGAAAACGATCAATGAGACCCTGCGCAACCAATGGCAGGGTCTCCTGGTTTGTTATTTAGCGCGGCGCGACCTGCTTTCTGCTATCGTGTTCCACTCTTTAGCACAGCTGAAGGCTCGCTGAACCGAAATGCATCCATCACCCAGCCCTGGCACCGACCAGAAACAACTCCTGCGTCGCGAACTCGGCGTCTGGGACCTACTCCTATTCAACATTGCCGCAGTGCTGGGACCGCGCTGGATTGCTGCCGCGGCGCACAACGGCACTTCCTCAATCAGTCTGTGGATGCTGGCGGCAGTGTTTTTCTTCGTGCCAACTGCATTGGTGATCGTGGAGCTTTCCACGCGCTACCCACACGAGGGGGGTCTTTACGCCTGGACAAAAGAGGCCTTCGGCGACTTCCACGGCTTCGTAGCCGGCTGGTGCTACTGGATCTACACCTTTTTCTACTTCCCTGGTTTGTTGCTGGCGAGTGTGGCTATGTCCGCGTATATCGGCGGACCGGACTGGGCCTGGTTAGGAAACAACCGCACTTACCTGGTGCTGGCTTCCCTAGTGCTACTGGCGATAGCGGTCCTGCTAAACATCGTGGGGCTGAACGTTGGCAAGTGGTTGCAGAATGCCGGCGGCGTGGGCACCTACATCCCTTTGCTCATTCTGGTAGTGGTTGCGCTGCTGGTCTACCGGCAGCGTGGCGCCGCCACTGAAATCACGGTGCACAACATCTGGCCAGTTTGGAACTGGAGCACAGTAAACTTCTGGGCACAAATTGCGTTCGCCTTCACTGGCCTGGAACTGGCGAGCGCAATGAGCGAAGAAGTAAAGAACCCGCAAAGGAATTTCCCGCGCGCTGTGTTTGGATCCGGCGTTCTGATTGCGGTCATCTACATCGTTGGCACGATTGGTGTGCTGCTCCTGCTTAAACCGGAGGACATAAACGTCCACAACGGGGTGTTTCAGGCCATCAGTAGCGGCTCCACCATTCTTGGACTAACGTGGCTTGGAGTAATTGCCGCGCTGCTGGTTACGGTTGGTAATGCCGGCGGGGTGGGCGCAACCGTGGCGGGTGTCTCGCGCGTGCCGTTTGTGGTTGGAGTAGATCGTTATCTGCCATCATGGTTCGGTAAGCTGCATCCCCGCTGGCGGACTCCACACTTCGCGATCCTGCTGCAGGCAGCGATTTCGGCGGCGGTCCTGATCCTCTCGCAGTTCTACGAAACTGTGAGGGGTGCGTATCAGAGCCTGGTCGACTTGGCCATCATCATTTATTTTGTTCCCTTCTTGTACATGTATGCCTCTGTGATCAAGCTGAATTACCGGCGCGACCGGACGGCAAGGGCGGGAGTGGTGCTTATCCCAGGCGGCCGAATCGGGGTGTGGGTCGCAGGTGTGCTCGGGTTCGCGGTTACGGCACTCTCCATTGGTCTGGCGCTGGTGCCGACGGCGGACGTGAAGAGCGCGCTGGTGTTTGAGTTGAAAGTAGTAGGGGCCACTCTGGTCTCGATTTTGTTCGGCTTGGTTCTGTACTGGAGGGGTGCTCGCAAGAAAGCCAGCGGTTCCGAAGCAGTGGGATCGACGAGATCTTTGCAATAACTGCTACCGGGGGGACAAAGATGTGAGCTGCAGGCAACCAAAGTAGGAAAAATCTACTCGATTAACAGGTGCTATTCTGCTGCTGGCCAGTTTGCCGGCTGCATCCGGGCCCACTAAGATCATCCAAGTACTTGTAAGCTCAACGCGCGAGCTGCTCCACAAATACAACGAACCAGCTACTTAGCCGCATCGAACCAGAAGCGGCCTGAATAAGGCAACTTGACCCAAGCAAAAAAAATACTGGCTTCAGGGATCACGGAAGCAGAGGCGATCGAACGAGCCAAGCGGGGTGACGCTGAATCTTTTGAAGCGTTGTACGGCCTGCATAAGCGACGCGTGTATTCGCTCTGTTTGCGAATGACCGGCAACACCGCGGAGGCGGAAGACCTGACCCAGGAGGCTTTCTTGCAGCTCTATCGCAAGATTGCCACCTTTCGCGGAGAGTCAGCGTTTTCCACCTGGCTGCATCGGCTGGCGGTAAACGTCGTGCTGATGCACTTGCGTAAGAAGGGGCTCCCCGAAGTCTCGCTCGAAGAACAGATGGAGCCGCAGCAGGAAGACGGGCCAAAGAAAGATATTGGGGCACGCGACAACGTTCTGGCAGGATCGATTGATCGAGTCAATCTCGAGCGCGCCATTGAAAGCTTGCCCCCGGGCTACAGAATCATATTCGTGTTACATGACATTGAAGGTTACGAGCACAACGAGATCGCCGAGATGATGGGTTGCTCGATTGGCAATAGCAAGTCACAGTTGCACAAGGCGAGAATGAAACTGCGGGACCTGTTGAAGCTGAGCAGAGCCGAAAAGGCCACACGCCGCTGACGCAGGAAAGGCAAGAAGGTGAAATTGGCCGTGCCTGAGGGTGCCGCCATCGGGGGCAAAGAATTATGAATTGTGCAGAATTCCAGAAGATTCTGCCTGAATACATTGAGAGTGGGGGCAGAGAAACAGAGCAGACACACTTGCAATCGTGTGCGGTTTGCTCTGATCTGGTGCAGGATCTCCAATACATCGCCGAGGCCGCTAAGCTGCTTCTTCCCATGCAGGACCCATCGCCGCGGGTCTGGCAGGGCATACAAAATTCGCTCGAAAAACAAGGAATTGTGCGCCCGCCCAGAGGTCCGGCGCGAATTGAGCCCTTTCTAGTTCCGGCTCGCAGTAACTGGATTTGGCGCACCGTTGGGATAACTGTCCTGGCCGTGTTCGGAGTCGTGGCGCTGCTGCGCTATAACGCCGAAAAACGTTCGCCAGGTTCGCAGGCTACTGCCGTGAGCGCAACAGCTTCCGAGGTTGACAGTGACGACCAGCAGCTTCTCGCGGAAGTTTCCGCCATCAATCCAGCGATGCGCGGCACCTACGAAAAGAGTTTGCGAAGCATCAACAGTTACATCGCAGACGCCAAACAGTCGGTGCAGGCCAACCCGGGTGATGAAGATGCGCGCGAGCAGTTGATGCAGGCTTACGAGCAAAGAGCGGCATTGTACGAGATGGCAATGTCGCGCGCTGGTCAATGATGCCGCAGATTCCAGAAGTGAGACTTCAGGATGGGGGAGCAGGTATGAGGACAAAGCGCCTGAAATTCCTGGCGGCATTGCTCCTGGGAACGCTGCCTGCGCTGGCAGCCGAGAACCGCAAGGAGTTCAAGTACACACCTAAGCCAGGAAGCACGATTACCATCATTAATGAATATGGCCCAGTCACTGTAAAGGCCGCTCCCGGCCGGCAGGTTGTTATCGCCGCCACCACCCATTCTGACAAGGTGGAAGTCGACAGTTCCGAGACCGGCAACCGCATTGAAGCTCGCACCCACTTCCTGCAGAAGGCGAGCGATGATGAAGGCCGGGTAGATTACGAAGTTTCTGTTCCCGCCAACGTCGCCATCGTAGTTCGTGCCGCCACCGGCCCCATCCAGGCCGAAAAACTACAAAGCGATTTGACGTTGAAAGGCGACGCTGCGCGCATCGTTGTCCGCGACATCAACAATGTTCAGCTCCACCTTCAGACGGTAGGTGGCGCAATTGAACTGGCCAACATTTCCGGCGGACATGTGGAAGTTATCTCCAGTGACGGCGCTGTCCATCTCACCTCGGTAACCGGGCCCAAGGTTACGGTGAATACTGTCAGCGGCGATATTGCCTACGACGGCGATTTCAGCTCCGGCGGAGAATATGCATTCACCAACCACTCCGGCAACATCGATGTCACTCTGCCAGCCAGCGCCTCCATTGACCTAATGGCCCGCGCCATCACCGGCTCAGTGCAGAACGACTTTCCCATGCAGCAGAAAAAGACACACTCCTCCTTCAACCTGGTTGACGGACGTTCCTCAGTAGGTACCTCCAACAGCGGAGCGTCGTCGGTTCAGCTCCGCACCTTCAGTGGTAAAATCCGCGTCAAGAAGCGCTGAATCGCTCTTCTTAATTGATTCCATCTGGCGCCAGTGTGCGTGAATGAGCAGGCTCTCGCATCGTCGCGCCGTGTTTTTAGTCGGGTTCATGGGGGCGGGAAAAACGGCAGTGGGCCGTGCGCTCGCTAGCCAGCTCAATTGGAGATTTCTCGATCTCGACAATGAAATCGAGCGGGCGGCTAAGCGCAGTGTTGCGGAAATATTCAACACCGCGGGCGAGGCTGCCTTTCGAAGGCTCGAAACCCGTGAACTCCGGCGAACGCTGGAGCTGGTAAAAAAGGAAGGAGCAGCGGTGGTTGCGCTCGGAGGCGGAACTTTCACGCAAGCAGAGAATGCCGGGAGGCTGCGACAAAGTCCAGTTCCCGTCGTGTTTCTGGATGCGCCACTGGAAGAACTGCTTCGCCGGTGTCAGGCAGAACCTGAGCCAGTGCGTCCATTGCTCGACCGCGGAGCCGACGCCTTGAGCATCCTTTATGCGGAGCGTCGACCGTTGTATCTTGCGGCAGATGCAACCGTACAAACTCTGGGCAAGTCGGTAGCGGAAGTGGCTGACGAAGTAGCCCGTTGGCTAATGCAAGAGTAGCTTTGAAGCGGTTTTTCGGAGGTGACGTGAGACAGCGTATGGCTCGGATCAGTCTTGTTCTCGGCGTTATCGTCAGTTCCGTACTGGCGATTGCAGGCAGCAAAACCGTCAAGAGTTCAGGCGATGCAACTTTAGTGGATGCCGGCAGCTTCGGCATCTTTCAACGCGGCCATCGCGTAGCCACCGAGACCTTCCGGGTCGAGCAGAGGCCCGAGTACAGCACTACTACTTCCGAACTGAAGCTGACGGATGGCACTGGCCAGAGCTCCGAGCTTCAGCTTTGGAGCAACGGCAACTTGCGCAAGTACATGTGGCGCGCGACTGCCCCCGAGAAGGCGGAGTCGGTGCTCGAACCCGGAGATCAGGTGCTCACGCAGCGCGTCAGGATGGGTTCAGAGAAGCCACAGCAGATCCCCTACATCCTGCCCGCCTCCACCATCGTGCTCGATGATTACTTCTTTGTGCATCGCGAACTGCTGACGTGGCGCTATTTGGCTTCGGGATGTGTTTCCGGTGAAAGCAAGTGCCAGTTGCTCAAAGCGCAACTTGGCATTATCGTTCCGCGGCAGCACACACCAGGTACGGTAACCATGGAGTACGTGGGACGTGAGCAGGTGGTAGTGCGCGGCACGCAGCAGGAACTGAACCGCTTCAATTTGAAGAGCGAAGATCAGAATTGGCAGCTCTGGCTTGACGATCACCACAAGCTGGTACGCATTTTGATCACCTCCGAGAATACGGAAGTGGTGCGCGATTAATCTTCCGCACCGGTCCCCGTTCGCCCGGCGCTTCCCGCGCTAAAAATGCCTTCACACTATCGCAGCGCCGTTCTGTTTACCTTCGCTCTTGGGTTGGCCCTTTACGTGGCTTACCTGGTTCGCGACGTCTTGCTGCTGGTGTACGTGAGCGCGCTATTTGCCGTGGTGATCTCTCCCGGCATTCGCATAGTGCGCCGAATCCACATCGGAAAATGGCGCCCCAGCCGGGGCCTCTCTATTCTCATAATCCTGGTGTTCGGGCTTGGCTTGCTCGGTCTGTTGCTCGCCTTTGTAATTCCGCCAATCTACCGGGACGCCGAGGCACTGGCAACCGCATGGCCACAACACCTGGCAGCGCTCTCGCAAAAGATCCGTAGTTTTCCTTTTGCCCGGAACCTCGATCCCGGAATCGTGCGGCAGCACGCTGCCACCGCAATCGGCGGCGCCTTGGGAGTATTCACCACGCTGGCGGGCGGTCTGCTTGGCTTCTTCAGTTTCCTAATTCTCACCGCTTATTTCGTAGTTGACGGCGAGCGCGCCTTTGATTGGGCCGTTTCCCTGGTGCCGCGCGAGCACCAGTCGCGACTGCGCATGACCCTGGTGCGAGCTGAGAGCCGAATGCGTCTCTGGCTGGTGGGCCAGGGCGCCCTCATGCTGATACTGGGTACTCTAACGCTCATCGTCTTTGGCTTTCTGGGAATAAAGTACTTTTATGCCTTGGCTGTGTTCGCCGGTGTGACAAACTTCATTCCGATCATTGGCCCGCTTGCCAGTTTTGCACTTAGTGCCGTGGTAGCGGCCTTGGAGTCTCCGGGAAAGCTGCTGGCCGTCGTGATTTTTTACGTCGCCTACCAGCAGGTGGAAAGCGCGTTCCTTACGCCTCGGATCATGAAGTCAACCGTTGATCTCCCGGCACTGGCGGTAATTATTGCTTTGGCGATTGGTGGATCGTTGGCGGGAATTTTGGGCGCGCTGATTGCCGTTCCCAGCGCAGCGCTCGCCGCGGTGCTGATTGACGAATACGTGGTGAAGAAGAACTCGCCCGCTGCAGTCAGGAAATAGTGGCTTCGACTTTCGGCGCCTGCCTACGGGGCGGCGAACCGTGTACCTCCACGCCCCGCAAGAATTCAGCGGCGTGTTCCGGAACAACGTTGTTGATGTACATTCCGTGCCAAGCTCAAAACCTGCGCGGTCAGCCGCGGAGTTACTGTCAGATACCAGTGGAAGTACTTTACCCCCCGAGTTCTCGGCCGGCGCCGTTCTGATCGCGACATAGCGCAGCAATGGCTGTTCCTCGCGCGTTAGCGTGGGCTCTTCCGGCCGCTTGGCTCGCTCGTTGCAATGATCACCCACTCTTTGGTGAAGCGATTCTGTCGGAGTTACGGCATGTGTGACGAAGCGCAGGATAACAGATGATCGACGCATCACTTCCGTTCTTCCGGCGCCGGTTGGCCCCCAGAAACGTGGTGTACAATTCGGCTCACCAGACACCTGCATGTTCAACCGCAAGATCCCTGTCGGCATCCTGGGCGCTACCGGCGTCGTGGGGCAGCGTCTGGTTGAATTGCTCGACGATCATCCCTGGTTCCAATTACGCTGGTTGGCAGCCTCGGAAAAATCGGCCGGCCTGCCGTATGTTGCGGCTGCGAAGTGGCGGCTCAAGAATCCTATTCCGACGGAGATTGAGAGCATACAAGTTTCGGCGTGCGAACCCGATGGGGCGCCCCGCGTCGTGTTTTCTGCTCTGGATGCGACCACAGCCGCGGAGGTTGAACCCAAGTTCGCCGCTGCCGGTCATGCCGTCATTTCGAACGCCAGCGCCTTCCGTATGCAGGCCGACGTGCCGTTAGTAATTCCTGAGGTGAACCCGCAGCACACCAAACTGCTCGAGTGCCAGAAATGGCGCAAGCAGTCGGGCGGCTTCATTGTGACCAATCCAAACTGCTCTGCCATCGGTTTGGTGATGGCCCTGGCTCCGCTGCAACAGAAGTACGGCGTCGAGAAGACGTTTGTGGTTACCATGCAAGCGGTAAGCGGTGCTGGCTATCCGGGCGTACCTTCTCTCGATATCTTGGGCAACATAATTCCCTATGTGGCCAAGGAAGAAGAAAAAATGGAGGCGGAATCGCGCAAGCTGTTGGGCTCGCTCGATGGCCGCCGGGTGGTCGATGCTGATATTCAAGTCAGCGCTCATTGCAACCGCGTCCCAGTGCAAAACGGTCACACCGAATCGGTTTCCGTGAAGCTAAAACAGCCGGCCGAGATGGAGGACATTCTGGAGACGTGGAGCAGCTTCCGCGGGCTCCCACAGGAGCTGCGACTACCCAATGCTCCCGAAGAACCGATATATGTCAGCTCTGCCAGTGACCGACCGCAACCAGCCCTCGATGTGGACGCCGGTGCAGGCATGTCGGTCACTGTTGGCCGTCTGCGCCCTTGCAACCTGCTCGATTGGAAATTCACCGTACTCTCGCACAACACTATCCGCGGAGCTGCAGGCGCTGCCCTGCTCAATGCCGAACTCCTGAAAAGCCAGGGATTTCTCGAGTGAACTCCGCCTGTTGAGCCCTCGCATGGTCTGCCCATGATCGTGATGAAATTTGGGGGCACCTCAGTCGAAGACGCGGCTGCGATAAGTCGCGCTGCTGACATCGTGTGTTCACGTGTTGCAGAGCACCCGGTGGTGATCGTCAGCGCGCTGGCTAAAGTAACCGATCAACTAGTGGCGATGAGCCACGCTGCCGGCAGGAGCGACCGTGAGGAAGCTATCAATCTGGCCCGCAGCGCCCGGGAGCGGCATTACTCCGTTGCTGGCGAGTTATTGGGCACCGGCCTCTTCACCCGCTTCCACTCCGAACTGGAGAGCGACTTTGACGCCTTAGAGGAACTGCTGCGCGGCATCGCCGCGGTGGGCGAGCTCACTCCTCGCAGTACGGATAGCGTGCTTTCCTTCGGGGAGCGGATTTCGAGCAAAATCGTGACCGAGGCATTTTCGGCGCGCAGTATTGATGCGATGCTGGTGGACGCGCGTGAGTGCATCGTTACAGACGCCAGCCATACCAAAGCAATTCCGAATTTTGAGGAGACCAATCTCCGCATTCAGTCTCGCATCAAGCCGTTAGTTGAAAAGCGTCGGGTTCCGGTGCTGGGTGGATTTATCGCTTCCACTGTCAATGGCGTCACCACCACCATTGGGCGCGGTGGGTCAGATTTCTCTGCCGCCATCCTGGGCGCCGCGCTTGATGCTGAAAGAGTCGAGATCTGGACGGATGTAGACGGCATGATGACGACCGATCCGCGCCTGTGCCCAAAGGCGCACCGCATCAAAATTATCGGCTTTGACGAGGCCGCCGAGCTCGCCTACTTTGGCGCTAAGGTATTGCATCCCGCAACCCTGCTGCCAGCGGTGCAGAAAAACATTCCGGTTTATGTACTAAATTCCCGCAATCCTGAGAACCAGGGCACGCGCATCACTGCGCGCCCACCGCGCTGCGCCAACATCTTTAAAGCCATCGCGGTGAAGAAGCGCATTACCATCGTGGATATTGTCGCTGCGCGCATGCTGATGACACATGGTTTTCTGCGAGCAGTCTTCGAGGTGTTTGACCGCCATCGCTGCCCGGTTGATGTGGTTTCAACCTCCGAGGTCAGCGTGTCGCTCACGGTTGATTCCAACGAACAGATCCCGGCAGTGGCAGCGGACCTGCAAAAGCTCGCCGACGTAAAATACTCAGGCCGCAAAGCAATTGTCTGTCTGGTAGGTGAGACTCTACGGCACACGCCCGGCGTGGCAGCGAAGTTGTTCAGCGCAATTCCTGACGTCAACGTCCACATGATTTCCCAGGGCGCTTCCGAGATCAACATCAGCTTTGTCATAGACGAGGAAGACGTAGAGCGAACCGTAGGCCGGCTGCATGAAACATTCTTCCATGAGCTCGATCCTGAAACCTTCGAGTAACTGCTGGCGATGCGCATCGTAGTTCTAGGTCGCGGTAAGACCGGCGCGCTGGTTGCACAACTGGCGCAGGAGCGCGGCCATGATGTGGCGTGCTTTTCGAGCGCTGATAACCCCAACGCCGCGGCTCTGACGCGAGAAAAGCTCGCGGGTGTGCAAGCGGTTATCGACTTCACCACTCCTCCAGCAGTTATTCCGAACATCGAAGCCTGCGCCCGCGCCGGCGTGAACATGGTGGTGGGAACAACCGGCTGGCTTTCGGAGCTCGATCGCGTACGTTCGGTCGTTGAAGAGAGCGGCATCGGCCTGGTCTATAGTTCGAATTTTTCCGTGGGAGTGAACGTCTTTTTCGAGATTGCCCGTGCCGCTTCCGCCGCCTCTTCACATGGCTATTTCGCGCGCATTATGGAGCGCCATCACAGCAGCAAGAAAGACGCACCTTCGGGGACTGCGCTGAAGATCAAGAACCTGCTGCAGCGGCCCGGAACTCCGGAAATCGAGATCACCTCGATTCGCGAAGGCGACACCGTGGGCCAGCACATCATTCTGCTCGACTCCGAAAACGACACCATGATGCTGGTACACGATGCTAAATCGCGGCGCGGCTTCGCCGAAGGCGCTCTGTTGGCGTCCGACTGGGTGCAGGGCCGGCGAGGATTGTATGAGTTCGCTGAGGTGCTGAGGGCGTGACCCTAGATCGCCGGTTTACGCTATCCTGATTCCATGAAGCTGCGTGGCTGCGGAACCGCCCTCGTAACCCCGTTCAAACGCGATGGCTCGCTGGATGAGCCGGCACTGCGCTCCCTGGTGGCATGGCAGTTGGAGTCGGGCATCGATTTCCTCGTGCCTTGCGGCACCACTGGGGAGACACCCACACTCAGCCATGACGAATGGCTGCGCGTAATCGACATCACCATCGCCACCGCTGCCGGCCGCGTTCCCATCGTCGCCGGCGCAACTTCAAACTCGACGCGCGAGGCAATCGAGAAAGCGAAAACGATTTCGGCGCGCAAGGGCGTGGACGCGATTCTGACCGCCTCGCCCTACTACAACAAGCCTACGCAGGAAGGCCAGTACCAGCACTTCAAAGCCATTGCTGAGGCAGTGGATAAGCCGCTGATTCTCTACAACGTCCCCGGCCGCACCGGCGCCAATATTGAGCCGGCGACATTAGGCAGGCTGGCGCAAATCAAGAACATCGCCGGCGTCAAAGAAGCCAGCGGCAACATTTCCCAGATAGCCGAAGTCTTCGACGCGGTGCCAGAAAACTTTCTCGTCTTTTCTGGCGACGACGCTATCACCCTGCCGGTAGTGGCCCTTGGCGGTGTTGGAATTATTTCGGTCGCGTCTAACGAAATCCCTCGCGAGATGGCGGAGTTGACTCGCGCAGCGCTTGACAGTGATTGGCCCAAGGCTCGCCGGCTGCAGCGCAAATATCTGTCGCTCATGCAGGCCAACTTCCTCGAGTCGAACCCGTTACCGGTGAAAGCGGTTCTAGCCATGATGGGCAAGATTGAAGAGGTGTATCGTCTTCCCCTGCTGCCGATGAAGAAGGAAACGCGAGCAAGGCTCGAGACCATTGCCACGGCGGCAGGCTTACTTCGCACTACTTCGGTTGCGTCCTAATTGCGGCTACTTACATCGCCGACGCCAGCGCCTCACACGGAGCAATCACCCGGCGATAAAGCTGCTCGTACTCGTCGCCAACCCGGGTGGCAGAAAAATGCATTTCAACGCGCTTGCGGCACGCGCGCGGATCAATAACGCCGACACCGGAAATGGCGGTCACCATTTCGTCGAGCGAATCGACTACAAATCCAGTGCTTTCGTGCTCCACAACTTCAGGCAGGGCGCCCCGGCGGAAGCACACCACGGGCGTACCGCAGGCCATGGCTTCCATCGCAACTAGCGAACTGGTTTCATCAACCAGGCTGGGTATCAGAAGGGCGCGAGCATAGCGAAGCAGTTCCAGCTTCCGCTTCACGCTGATGCCGCTTTCCAGCCTGGCCTGACCTTGCATGGCTTGGAGCCGCGGCTCAATCTCCTGCTGAAAATAATTTTGGTGATAAGAGAAGGGGTACACCGCGCCCGCAAGCACGATCGGCATTCCGACCAAGCGGGCAGCATCTAGCGCAAGATGTGCGCCCTTTTCGGGGCAGATGCGGCCTAAACAGAGTAGGTAATCCTGTTTGCGGCCACTAGACGGAAAGCGTTGCACATCGATCCCGTTGCACACTACTCCGGCAAGCTGGCGCAAGTCAGAGAAGGTTCGCGCCTGGGAATGTGAAACACAGCTAATCTGGAGGTTCGGTGCCATACGCGTGAACGCCTGCTCGGGATAAAAGCTGCGAGGCAGATGAAGCGTCGCCATTACCGGAACGTCAACTTGTGAAGCGTGCTTCCAGAAGCTGCCACCGTGATCGTGAATGAGGTCAAAGGGATGCGATTGTTGCTGCTTCCGGACGAAGCCGACGATTCGCTCGATGTGCACTGCGTCCCAGGCGTCGAAGCCGTCGAGCGCGCTCGGCGGAGTGCCGGTGAGAAACATGTCAGCGGCAAGCTGCGATCCCTCGCAGGCCGCCACCGCAGTACTATGGCCCCGCAGTCGCATCTGCGATTCCACCAGCAACAGGGCTTGTTCAGCGCCACCGCAACTGGCATCGCTGACAGGGAGTAACGAGTACGCAATGTAAAGAACACGCAGCGCGTCTTGGGTCATCTTGAGGTCATAACCTTGGCCATGCTTTTCGAGTATTCCGCAAATGCACCTGCCACTTCTCTTCCCGTCATCTCCCATTGCCACATTTCGTAGTTGAGCTTGCCGGCGTGGGGTGGCTGGCTGAAATCGTAGTCATACATGGGGCGAACCCGCTCTACGGTCGCGTCGAAGGCGGAGATAATGTCCCCCTGCGACGGATAGGCTTGAACCATGCGGCGCTTGCGTTCCACCTCGTCCGCGGTAACATGCACTTCTATTTCTTGCCCGGTTCGCTGAACAAACTGTTGCTTCACGCTGATCCCGTCAGGCTGGCGCCGGTACAACGGCATCTCCCACGCTCGCACTCCCATTTGCGGCGCCACCATCGAGGTCACGAAGCAGCATGCGTCGTGGTCTGGATGCCCGCCTTCGTAGGCATGCGTCAGCATTGCCTCAGGTTTGTACCGTTCGGCGACGGACTCTAGAGCCTTCACGGCTTCCGGCAAGCGTTTGAAAAGTTCCTGATCAGCAAACAACTCCGAATTAGCGGCGGCCAGAAACTCGAAATTCTTGACGTCGGCATAGCTGAGCGCCTGGCGAGCTTCTTCGCGGCGCAACTGCGAATAGGCGGCTCGGGAGCCGTACTTTTGCCACCAGCGGGCCGGCCTTGGCGCGCCGTCGGTGCAGAAAACCACGATAGGTTCGCGCATGCGCTGTAGCAGGGCGCCGCAGCCGATGACTTCATCGTCGGGATGGGCCACGACGACCAGGGTTCGCCCAAGCAGCTCCGCGAAATCTTTCACAGTACCTCTGATGCATGCGGGATGCGCTCTGATTGCTGCGCATCTCCTCATGTATACTCACGCGCGATGCACTTGCTCGCGGGCGAGATTGAGCGTCTTTTTGCGCTCGGCGCTGAGGCAAAGAATGACGCCTCGGTTGGTTCCGTCTTTGGCGAGTTCCTCGCTGAGCTATCGGCAGGGCAAATCCGGGCCGCGGAAAAATCCCCACGTGGATGGCTGACCAACGTCTGGGTAAAGCAAGGCATTTTGTTGGGGTTTCGTATTGGCGAACTGAGGGAAAGCGGTGATCCCAGCGGCCTCTCTTTCGTAGACAATGATTCATTCCCCTTGCGCCGCTTCACCGTTCGCGACCGAGTACGTGTCGTTCCCGGCGGCTCTTCGGTCCGCCAAGGGGCGTACGTGGCTCCTTCAGTGATCTGTATGCCTCCCATGTATGTCAACGTGGGAGCTTACGTGGATGAAGGCACGCTCGTCGATTCGCACGCCCTGGTCGGCTCCTGCGCGCAAGTTGGCAAGCGCGTGCACCTCAGCGCCGCTGCTCAGATTGGCGGCGTGCTGGAGCCGGTGAACGCTTCCCCGGTAATCATCGAGGATGACGTTCTGGTAGGTGGAAACTGCGGAGTCTACGAAGGCACGAGAGTGAGTGCGCGCGCGGTGCTGGGTGCGGGCGTGGTGCTCACGCGCTCCACTCCGCTCTACGACGTGGTGCGCGGCGAAGTGTTCCGGGCTTCCGACGAGAACCCGCTGGTAGTTCCCGAAGGTGCGGTGGTGGTCCCGGGAGCGCGCGCCATCACCAAGGGTAAGGCGGCGGAATGGAACCTTTCCCTATATACGCCGGTCATCGTGAAGTATCGCGACGAGAAGACCGACCGAAACGTTGAGCTCGAGCACCTGCTCCGCTGACTGCGACCATGAACAAATCCAGCCCAACGCTTAAACAAAAACTCGCGCTCATAGCCATGGTCGCGACAACGCTCGCGGCAATTCTCACCGCAGTGAATTACCTGGACCTGGTGCACATCAACACCATTGTGCTGGTGGTTCTGCGCTGGCTGGCAATCGGCTGTGTGTTTGCTTACGCGGCCGCTCGCCGATCGCTGACTACCTGGATTCTGGTAGCCATGGTTGCAGGCGCGGAGTTCGGCCATGACTTCCCCACTGTCGCGGTGCAAGCGCGCGTGCTCAGCCAGATCTTTTTACGGCTGATCAAGACCATCATCGCTCCGCTGATCTTCGCGACACTGGTAGTCGGCATTGCCGGACACGCCAATTTGAAGCAGGTCGGGCGCATGGGGATCAAGGCGCTCCTCTACTTCGAAGTAGTCACCACCCTGGCGCTTTTTATCGGCCTTGCGGCAATTAACTTCAGCAAGGCGGGAGTGGGGATAAAACTACCTCCTACGGCCCACACCGAGCAGCTCACCGCGACCAAGCAGACTGTGCCCGACATGATTCTGCACATTTTCCCCGAAAACATTGCCAAGTCGGTCGCGGAAGGCCAAGTGCTTCAGGTAGTGGTCTTCAGCATTCTTTTTGGAATCGCATTAGCTCTGCTGCGGGGTGAAAAGCGCAAGCCGATGCTGAGCTTTTGCGAGAGCCTCTCTGAAGTGATGTTCAAGTTCACCAATCTTGTGATGTTCTTTGCTCCCGTAGGAGTGGGCGCCGCCATTGCATACACCGTAGGTCATATGGGACTTGGCATTTTGAAGAACCTATTTGCCCTGCTGGCGACGCTATACGCAGCCCTGATTCTGTTCATACTGCTGGTGCTGCTGCCGGTGGCGCTGCTCGCGCGTGTGCCGCTGCGCAGGTTTTGTCGCGCCATCGCCGAGCCGGTTTCCATCGCCTTTGCCACTACCAGTTCCGAGGCCGCTCTGCCCCGCGCGATGGAGGCCATGGAAAGCATAGGAGTGCCGCGCCCCATCGTGGCCTTCGTGATGCCAACCGGCTATAGCTTTAACCTTGACGGCAGCACACTTTACTTAGCGCTGGCCACCATTTTTGTCGCACAAGCCGCGGGCATTCATTTGAGTTGGGGCCAGCAGCTCATGATCGTGTTCACTCTCATGCTCACCAGCAAAGGTGTGGCCGGCGTTCCGCGGGCTACCCTGGTGATTTTGCTGGGTACCGCCGCTTCCTTCAACCTGCCCATCGAACCCATCTTCATCATCCTGGGAATTGATGAGCTCATGGACATGGCACGCACGTCGGTGAACGTGATTGGAAACTGCCTGGCGACTGTGGTTATCGCGCGCTGGGAAGGACAGTTTGAAAAGACGGCACCGTCACCTGTGGTGCTCGATGCCGTCGCAAAGTAGCGGAACTTACTGCGTGATCTGGGTGACGGTTGGCTGTGGCGCTGTCTTAGGAGTCGCCAAGTAGCCGACCACTCGGTTTTTCTCCACGGTGTTGACTACGATTTCGTACAGCAGCCGCTCGCGTCCGCTATAGAACTGCAGTGGTTCGTTGGCGGTGCGGTCTTTCTTCTCGATCGTGCGATCGTCCGCCATCACGTTCAAGGTGAACTTGCTCTTTTTCGGGTTGGCCTTCCTGAGTTCCAGGCTGATGGTGCCAACCGGAGTGGACTTGCCCTTGGCGAGTGAGAACTCGTAGTAGTTCCGGTCTCCACGATGCTTGAGCACGTCTAACTCATCGCGGGTGTGAGCAATTAATCCGCTCTGCACGCCCAAGTCGCCGATGGCCTGGTCCAGCTTGGCCTTGGTTGCCTCAAGGTCAGTTCGCAGCGAGGCCGCGTCAGTCTTGAAGCCGCCGATTTCCGTCTTGATGCCGGCCATGTCGCCTGACACCGCTGTAAGTTGTTCTTTCTGCTGGGCAGCTAAACGTGACTCAGCCGCGCGTTGTGCCTTTTGCAGTGCTGCAGCGCGCTGTTCCAAATCCTTCTGCGTCATGCCCATGCGAGAAGCCATGGTCTGGTTGCTAGCTTCCAGCGTATTTACCCGCTTCTGCAGTTGGGTAATCTGCCCATTCATTCTTTCTTCAATGGAGGCGGTGCGATACAGTCCATAGCCGCTGATCAACAAATATGCGGCCGCGAGCACAGCGATAGCGATTTTCTTTACTGGTAACGGAGCGCGCTCGCTTGATGCACTGTCATCGTAAGATCCGCTTTCTCCATATGTGCCGGTGGGTAGGTCCATAAGCTCCTCAGAATATTAGTGGACGCGGGCGCTCGCGCCATTCTTTGGGAAGAAGCCGGTTCTGTCAATCCGAAGTGACACTTTCGTAACCAGCCGGTTGGGCCAGCAAATTGCAAGTAAGTTATGGATTTAGTTGAGTTTAGTGTGAGTTGCTCTCAGAGACACCTGGGAGCCAGAGAAGCTTACAACTGAGGGTGAGAAGTTCGCTACCCACAATGAGTCTGCGCAGTCGCACTTCGCGCCGGCTCCAGAAGAGGTCCACCTTGCGTCACTTCGTCATTGCACTGGCCATGCTAATGCTCCCGCTGGGCAGCGTCTCTGCCCAGACCACCTCGTCCCCGGGCGCGGGGAACGCGACCCCGGGGGCGGTCCGTATTCTGTTGCCGAAAAACGGAGCGAAGATCACCCACAACTTCGTGGATATCCGGTACGAACTGGCTGCGCCGACTGCCGCCAGTTCACCCACTTTCCAAGTGCACTTGGATAGCGCAGAACCTGTCCGCACCACCGATACTCGTTACACGTTCACGGGCCTGAATGCGGGCCGCCACACTGCGTCTGTTGAGGTGGTTGACGCTAATAACATCCCTGTGCAGGGGTCCCGGGC
>Ga0070697_100000774_pt1 | contig 23958 bp, 22 predicted proteins | sample KBSK1501metaG_FD_65475 | JGI IMG/M metagenome (GOLD analysis project Ga0070697, IMG submission 65475) | Corn, switchgrass and miscanthus rhizosphere microbial communities from Kellogg Biological Station, Michigan, USA - KBS K1-50-1 metaG | ecosystem: Host-associated > Plants > Roots >... | reverse complement strand
GGGTATTCAAAACGCAGCAGCTCTCCTGGGTGGTTTTATGGCGTGGCAAAGTGCAGGACTGCCAGTAGAGAGTAAACAGTAACAGCTAACTAGAATGCATTGTTCCAACTGTGGCGCCTACATCGCTCCCGGAGTGCGTTTTTGCTCGGGCTGCGGTTCGCCTGCCAATGATCCTGAAGCAACCCGGATCGCGCGTATGCAGGGTGGCCTGCCTGAACGAGCTGGCGAGTCGGAAGATATTGAACGAACTATATTCACGGTGCGGCCCACTTTGATTTTTATCAAGCTGGGATATCTGCTTGCGGGAATTGCGGCGATTGGTCTCGTTTTTCTATTGGCCCTCATCCCGGTGCCTGCGTACATCTCAATACCGCTCGCGCTGGCGCTCCTGCTGATTCCTGCTTATTACCACCTGAGAAGGAACATGGTCCGGTACACGCTGACTGACTCTAAGGTCGAGATTGATACCGGTCTGATCGCTCGAACGACCCGTAATGTCCCGCTCAGCAAGATTCAGGACGTAACGGTTTCCGCCAGTATTCCTCAACGAATCCTCGGTTTTGGTGACGTGATCATCGACAACGCCAGCGAATTGGGCGGAACCACGGTGCTTCACAACATTAGCAAACCCCGCTATTACGCCGACATGCTTTTGCGTGAACTCAGACGCTGGCACTAAACTACCTCGGTAGAACCAGTTCAATCCAACCTCGGACCTTTGCTGGAACGTCTAAGGGTTTGCGGGTTCTAAGTAACCACGATTTCGTGAGGAGTAGCTAATTGCGTTCTGTTGCTAAAACATTTTTAGGCACTGTCTTCGTGTCCCTTTGTTTTTTAACGACGGGCGCCGGGCAAACGCCGCCTGACGGGCCTACAGCCAAGCTCCTTCCGGATCGATTTGGGAACTTCACCGCAGCCGGGGCCGTGATGACTCCAAAGTCTGACTTGCTTGCCAGTTTCGGCAACGACATTGGGGCAAACTCAACTGCCTCACGTTATTACAAATCTAAAGATGGTCAACGATTTGGGGTCACGCTAATTAAGACCCGATCGGATTCGGTCGCCTACGCTCTGTTGACGGAAGCAAGGAACAGTCTGGAAACATCTCAGGGCCTGCAGAGCGTGACAAAAGCCGAAGTAGGAACTGAAAGCTTCGTGTCTGCTGAACGGCTCGTTTTTGTCAAAGGGCCAGTCTTGATAGCAGTTAACCAGGAACCAGGGTTGATCACAGTTTCCCGAAACGGTCCAGGATCAAGCAATCCAAAGTCGCTGGTAGAGATAGCGAAAGCCCTTGCTGGCACGCTGGATAAGGGCGAGGGCGACATTCCGGTTCTGGTAAAGCATTTGCCCGATTGGGAGAACGCGGAACGGCGAATTCTATACGCTGTAAACGGGAACACTCTGAAAAAAGCCATCAGCAATCAGCCAGTACTTGAAGCGGTGAGTTTTGAGGGAGGTGTCGAAGCTGTAATCGCAAATTACGACAACCAGCGGCTCCTCGTAGTTGAATTCAACACTCCTCAGCTGGCAACAGAAAATGACGTCCGCATCAAGTCTCGGATTCAGGAACTTCGCAATCAAGGTCAGCCCGTTCCGACAGCCTACCGGCGGGTGGGAAATTATTCGGTCTTTGTTTTTGACGCACCCAGCGAACTGGCCGCGAACCAACTAATCGACCAGGTCAAGTATCAGCAGGTTGTGCAGTGGTTGGGCAGGAATCCCTACGCGTATGGGGATGCTGTGCGCGAATTCACGCAGACCACATTGGGGGTTTTGGTGAGCGTGGTCCAGGCGTCGGGGTTAGTGCTTCTCGGCAGCCTGGCCATTGGCGGATTTCTGGGAGCGCTTTTGTTTACGCGCCGGCGAGCGAATCAGCAAATGAGGGATGCGTATTCCGATGCCGGTGGAATGCTGCGACTAAATCTGGATGAAATGGAACCGAACACTGATCCCGCGCGATTGCTTGGGCCCCGCAATTAGATAATCTGCTGTTTAGAAAGGGCACTTGTGCCCCGCAACGCCCTGTTGCGAAACGTCCTGTTGCAAAAAAAGCGTTGGAACCTGAGTCCCAACGCTTTCTTTGTACCCTGCTTGAAAAACTAATGCGGGCTACTGATCTTCCTGGGAGGCTCCCCCAAGCCCCTTCAGGACGGGATCAGTAGCCACGCAATGATTGCTCGTTGGTTGCGTGCGGGCGTTAACTCTGTTCCCCCGAAAGAGCCGCCGCCTGCCTTTTCAATGTGAGAGGACGCCTCCCCCAAAGCTTCCACTCACCGCAATCTAAGAGCTTGACCCGATTTTCCTTGTCATCCTTCTTAGTTCGATTTGTCTTTGGCAACGCCCGTGCCAACTAAACCGGAAAGACTCAATGACATGTTTGCGATTAATTTTCACTTAGTTTTGCGGCTGGTCCATGATCGAAGCGCTCCGTGCGTCGGCAGATGTGCGTACATCTTCGATACATTCACACGCGCACGGCGAACGATAATCACTCGCTATCCTAAGAATGGAGGATATTCCCCTGCCTCCTGCCTTCTAGTGGCACCCGCTAACTTAAGGCAGGGCTGCTATTAACCCGTCAATATCTTCGGCGGTATTGTAGAAATGGGGGGAGATGCGAAGGCGATCGCCACGCGGAGCGGTAATGATGTTTCTTTTCTTCAGGCGGCTGTAAAGGTCCATCGCGGTCAGACCTGCGGTGTGCCGAATACAAACAATTTGTGACTTCTCGCCTGGGATCCTGGAGCTGACGACCTGGTAGTCTGTGTCGCGGAGTTGTTCACAGAGATGATCGGTTAGTGTTTCGAGATAACTGTGGATGATGCGGATCCCCGTTCCATTCAGAAGCTCTAAACTGGCCTCCAAACCACAGAAGAGAGCGGAGGGCCCAGTCCCGGTTTCCCAGGCCAGCGTCGCCGACTTCCATCCCTGTGCAAAATTGCTGTAATCCTCCGGGTTGGGCACGCTGATCCAGCCGACCAGGGTTGGCTGGATTCGTTCGCGAGCGCGTGGCGAAAGATAAAGCAGGCCGATTCCTTCAGGAGTCAAAAGCCACTTGTGGCAAGCCCCTGCAGCGACATCGATCAACTCGGACTCCACATCGAGGGGAACGACACCCAGAGCCTGAATTACGTCTACGACCAGAAGCGCATCATGCGAACGGGCGGCGCGACCAAGACGTTCAAGGTCAGTGCGAAAACCCGAGGCATACTGGATCTGACTGATGGCGACCAGTCTGGTTCTCGCGTCAACGAGTCCGATTAACTCGTCGAGATCAATTCGACCATCCCGCTCTTCACACATCCGAACTTCCACGCCCAACGCATCTCGAAGCCGTAGCCACGGATAAATATTTGAGGGAAACTCGTTGCGGAAGGTGACCAGGTTATCCCCCGGGCGCCAGTCAAGGCCATTCGCTACGGTCGACAGCCCGTCAGAAGTATTGCGCATAAAGGCGACTTGTTCGGGTCGCGCGCCAAGCATGCCGGCCAGGAGTTCCCGCGCGCGTTCCTTTGCCGCGATCCAATTACGAAAGTTTACAGATCCGTTTTCTGAAACATCCTTTAATTGGGATTGGATTGCTTCGATTGTCTTGAGTGGAGGTGCTGAAACTGCGGCGTGATTCAAATAGATAGCGCGCTCGGTAACCGGAAAAAGCGCGCGCACAGTGGGATTCATAGATGTTCGTTATCGGCTGTGTCTACGGGGCAAAGGCGCGGCCGTAGAGTTCTTTGTACAACCAGCCGAGGACCCGCGCTTCTGCGGTACAGAGAGTCTCGATCCAACAGTTGATTAGAAAGTCTCGACTCCCCCGTGCCGAAGGAATCTTCTCCGCCTCTTTGATAACGGAGCCACCAGCAGCGAGGTCGAGCTTATAAGACTCGGCAGCAGCTTCGTTGGCCTTCGCGGCTGCATCCAGCGCGTTAAGAAGTTGGCTGATCCAGGAATGAAGCGCGCGCTCGGTTGAATTCTCCGCGAGTGCCTGAATGATACCAATCGCCAGTCGATCCTCGGCGCGATTGAAAGCAAAAACCTGTTCGCCGGCATTGCGGCTCTGTTGTTGCTTCCATTGAAACACCTGTTCGACGTTTGGGTGTTTAATGATCGCCACCCGGTTGTCGAAGTCGAGAAACCACTGAATAACGTCCGGCACGGAATCGAGATCGACATTACCCAGCGAATCGCGCCGCAGCGGCGGAAGATTGAGCGGAGCCTCTTCGCTGTCGGGACCAGGTTGTGAGAAAGCGCTGCTATCCATTTGTCGAGGCCTCTCCCTGCGAGCCCGCGGCCCGGTTTAACTCAAACTCCGCGGTTACTTCTCCCACTACTTCTCCCCGCCGGTTGCGCACTGGAAAAAACGCGTAGCGCGCTACGGCTTCCAACGATTCATCGGCGAGAATGCCAAGTTGCCTTAACGACTCAACTACCACTGTTGGACGCGCGCGATGGTCGTCTCCGTCTTCGATTTTTAACGCCAGCCCGAATCCCTGTGGCCAGTCTTCAGAAGGAGGCACGCCCACAGTGTAGACGCCTTCAGCGCCCACCTTCGAGACCAGGCGACCCTTAGCGGCACGCATGATTTCTGTGTCCAGCCGGTTGGAAGTGCCACCAATAAGCTCCGGATGATTCGACATTGCTGAGACGATTCTGCTGCAAGCTTCCCTGGTCTTCTCGTCAAATTCGGCGGGCGGGGAGATTAGCCTGGCGTACATCAAAGCCATCGCCTTGATGGTTATGCCGAAAACCGGAACGCCACAGCCATCGACACCGACCGCTATGTCTTCCAATGCAATGTCAGAAAATTGAGCAACTGTGTGCCCGATTGCCAGTTGAACGGGATTATCGGGCCGGTCATAGGTTTCCGTAGGTGCGTTCAAGTGCAGCGCGAGGGCAAGCATCCCCGCGTGTTTGCCGGAACAATTGTTCTGCAACACGTTTGGCTCTTCGCCCTTTTCGCGGAGCTCACGCGAGACCTCGGGGCTGAAGGGTTCATGAACACCGCATTTCAGAGCTTCGGGACCCAGACCAATCTTCTTGAGCATTGAAGCTGCCAGTTCGGTGTGAATCGTCTCTCCACTATGAGAGGCGCAAGCGAGGGCGATCTCTCTTTCAGTGAAGCCGAACCTGTCGGCAGCGCCGGACGCAACCAATGGAATAGCCTGAAGCGGTTTAGCTGACGAACGCAGGTAGGTGACAGTCTCGGGTGCGCCCAGATGCGCGACAATTTTTCCGTCCGGCTCAACCGCCACAATGTGCCCGCGATGCCGCGATTCTGTAATACCACCGCGAGTCACTTCCACCAGGGGCTCAGCAGCGGGGACTTCCTGGTTGTTCTCAGACGGCTGCCTGGAAACCTGCATATTTAAAAGAACCTCACCGGTAATGTAATGAATGAGACTCGATTATGTTAACACGGCCCGCGACTCACTGTTTGTCGAATGCGCTCATTAATTAAGGCGGCCAGGTCGTTGAGCGCTCCGCCTCTGAAGATCGCGTTTGTGCCTTGTTACCACTCCAAGTTGCCTACAGATTTCCCGCGGCTTCCCGGACCATAACCAAAGAAAAAAGGCGGGAGGTTTTGGCCTCCTGCCTCGTTCATTTCCATTAATGCTTTCTAATGTTAGTTATGCTTTTGCCGAACGTTTGGCTCGCTTGGCGGGATAACTCAAAACGGTGAGCTTTACCGTGCGCCTGCCAAAACGCATGGCCTCACGCGACGTGGGTATCCAAATGTCGATTCGCTTGCCGCGAATCATACCACCCGTATCGGCCACAAGATATTCGCCGGAATATCCGGGATGCTCTAATCGAACGCGAGAACCCAGAGGTAGTACTCTCGGATCCGCGGCAATGAGACCTCTGCTTACCATGCGACCACTGGCGGTTTTGCCACGGAGGCTATAAGCCGTGGCCACATAGTTTGTAGGTGGCGTGGCTGGGGGCATTGCCTCGTCACTGCTTAACGAAGCCCGAGAGTCATTCCCAGGGATTGAGGTTTCCGCTTCGATTTTCCCGAGGGTACCACTCGAAGTCTGTTTCGATACGTCTTTTTGCGATTGAAATTGCGAGAACAGCGTTTCTGCTATTGAGGGCTGTGCTGAGAAAATTACCAATCCGATGAGAAGCACTGATACGACGATCACGCCTCGACTAACTATTGCTTTCATTTTCGGGTCTCCTGTCCGAGGAATTTCTATTTCTTAGCGCTCTGCGCGAGTTCGTTCTTTCCTAGAACTCGACCTCCGGCCCAAGGAGTTGAGAACAACGTCAGCCGGAGTTGGGGGCTTGCATCCTTGATGCATGCGCTAAAGAACCCAATGAGTAGATAAAACGAAGAAAGCGGGTTTAAATCCCGGTTGTCGGCAAGGAAGCTAGCACACGGGTTAGAGGGTGTCCACCCTTCCCGCCATGCAAAAAGCACAAAAAAACCGCACATTTTACTTAACTGCTGAAATATCTAGAGTTAGTTACGTCCTGCCAATTTGCCCACATAAGTTGCCTTGTTTTCGTGCAGTCGAGGGCGTATCAGAATCAAAGAAACGACAAATGCTAGGGTTTTGCTGGCGAGTTATCGAAACTACATTTCAAGAAAGTTTTCAATCACCCGACGACCGTCAGGATGGTCTTCGTCGAAGAGTTCGGGATGAAATTGCACCCCAAAGAGCGGACGTTCAGTGTGTTGCATTGCCTGGATGGCGCAGTTGTCGTTGAAGGCGGTGGCCGTAAAACCTGGTGGGAGTTCCTTCACTTCGTCAAAGTGTGAATGCCAAACGGTGATCCGGGGAGGCAGTCCTTCGAAGAGACTCTCTCCCGTGGTTTCAACTGGAAAGAAACCGCGTTCGCGTTTTGCACCTTCGTAGCCTTCGCCCGGTTCGAGCCGTTCCATCAATTCAACAGGAGCGCCAAAGGCCAGCGCGATTTGCTGGTGACCCCCACAAACTCCCAGTGTAGGCTGCGAAGCTTTCCTTATTACCTCAACCACCCCAGCCAGAGACTCCGTTGGATACCTGTCCCACGGGTGACTCTGGCCACTCAAAATAATATGGGAAGGATGAAGCGCGTCGACGCGCGCCAGAGAAACAGCGTGGTAGGGCTCTATCAGTATCTTCAAACCCTCCCCCATGCGATTGAGTGCCGCGCTCAACTCGCGGGGACTGGCGCCCTGACCATCCAGCGTGTTGTCAATCAGATAAATGAGCGACGCAGCCATGAGAGCAAGGGTAAAGGTTATGGGGTAAAGGGTAAAGGCAGGAGGAATTGGTTCCGGTGTCTTAATCTGAAAGGGTGCTTTCCACTGGTCTAATATTCTTGTCGTAAACGAAGTTGTAGCCTAGTGCACAAACAAGGCCAGCGATCAGAACAAGCACCAGGGCAACGATTCTAGTTGTACGTGGGCGCATCATAGGCTATCGGGACCCAATCGGTTGTGTGCTTTGCTGATCTGCTTTAGGGCCCAGGGCGAAGAGCTTGCCGTTAAAGGCGCCGATATAGATGTGACCATTCAGGATGGCAGGCGTGGAGTTTATATTTTCGCCGATCTTCAATTCCCAAAGACGCCGTCCGTCTTTGGCCGACAGCATGTACATCCAGCCAGACTTGTCGCCAAATACCAGGCGTCCATCAACCACTGGCGAGGTGCCCCAGATCGGCGCCCGCACCAGGTGCTTCCAAACAAGTTCACCCTTGTCGGCGGTCAGGGAATACATGAAACCATTATTGGAGCCGATGTAAATGTTATCCTTTACAACAATCGGACTGGCCCAGAATCCGCTTCGCTCCTTGAAATAACGGCTCAGGCCGCCCTCCGCCTTGAACTTCCAAATCAGCTCCCCGGTTACCTGGTTGAAGCAGTAAACGTAGCCATCTTCCGCAGCGGTGTATACGCGTCCGTTAGCAACGGCCGGAGTGGAATCCGAATCTGCACCGATCCGCGCCTTCCAGACGGTGGAGCCGTCCGCGAGATTCAGACAGTAGAGATCGCCCTGCTCAGTGCCGACGTAGAGACGTTCGCCGGCGGCGGCTAAGCTGCCTTCCATGGATCCAAGCCGCTCAGTTTGGTAAACAACCGAGCCGTCTTTTAGATTGAGGCAATAGAGAAATCCATCTTCACTTCCGAAGTAGACGCGGTCATCAATCACGGCCACGGTACCGTCGATCTCAAAACCTGCTTTGTATTTCCATAGCAGGGTGCCGTCCTTGGGATCCAAACAATAGAGGTAATGGTCCAGGCCACTTGCAAGCAAATGATCACCGGCGATTGTTGGGGTCGACTTTAAACTGTCTTCTGTCTTGAAGCTCCAGATGAGCGTGCCGTCTTTTGCGTTCAAGCAGTAAAGATTGCTGTCGGCTGAACCAAAATAGACCCGGTCATCCCCGAGCGACGGTTGACCGGGCCAACTGGTGCCTCCCCATGGATCTTTGTGAAGTCGACCTGAAGTCAGTTTTGTCTCGAATTCCCACAGGATCTCGCTGGGATGATCCGACCAGGGTCCGGTGCCGTAAAAGTTTCGGGAGGTGTTACCTAACCAGGTCGGCACACTCGTGGGTGGAGGCGCTGGTCGAGTAACTTTAGGCTCCGCTGCAGTTTCTTTGACCAACTTGCCACCGCAGCCGGTAAGCGAGGAGATTAAGAGAACCAGGCATAGCGGGATCGTAAGAAGGCGAACCGGCGAAGGACAAAGGTCTGTGAAGGGGGCGTTCATTGGGGGATAAAGCAAGTATTACGTGAACGCAAAAATTAGTTTGCGTCCGGGTTGCAAGAAACTGACAGTTAACGGTTGGCGTTTATCAGGATGACGGCTAGAAGTTTAGGTTCAGGCTTTAACCTGTCTTCTGCCCAGGAGCAGCCTCAAGGCTACCACACCCGGCGAGTTTTGCGGCATTATCCGGCCTGAGCCCTTAACCTTTGCTCAATTGGCCAACCAATCACCGCCATAAATTACTTCAGCCGTGCCGGTAATGACAACCTCGCCCTCGTCATCATCGCCTCGCCATTGAATTTTTGCCTGGCCGCCCGGCATCAACACATTTACGAGTCTTTCAGTTTTTCCATTGATCATCGCGGCGACGGCGGCTGCACAGGAACACGTTCCGGAAGCCTCGGTCTCGCCGACACCGCGTTCCCAAATTCGCAGCTCGATTGTTTGTCGATCCTGAACGCGTATGAACACGACGTTTGTGCGATCCGGGAACTGAGGATGAGTTTCGAGTGTCCGCCCAGTCTTTCGCCAGTCGAGGGCCGCAAAGTCCTCAACAAAAATACAGCAGTTGGGATTTCCCATCTGTAACGCTGTAACCTCGTACGGAGTTCCATCGACGTCTAGTTCATAGTTAATGACCTTCTCGAGCGGCTCGCTGGTGAGCATGGGAATTGAGGAAGAGTCGAACCTGGGTTGGCCCAGCTCTGAATCAAACACATAACGACCGGGCTTTGAATGCTCACGCAAGGTGTAGAGTTTCACGCCCGAGCGGGTGCTTAAACGAAGTTCTGGCTGCGTCCACAGCTGTTTGTAGTAAAGGTACGACGCAGCGCACCTGGTTCCGTTACCAGACAACCCGGCTTCGCTGCCATCAGGATTGAAGATGCGCACATGAAAATCGGCGAGTTGATCTGGAGGAGGGCTGATGACGGCGATGCCGTCAGCGCCGGCGCCATAGTGGCGGTTGCAGATGCGCCGCGCGAACGCTCCTAATTTGGTGGCCTCGGCAGCGGGCGCGACTTCGCTGAGGTGCTGCTGCTCGATAACGATATAGTCGTTACCGAAACCATGAAATTTGACGAAGCTGGGAGGCATTTTCAGCCACTACTCCTCAAGAGAGATATAGGTCTTATAGGACTCATAGGTCCCATTAGGACTTTCCCGCGAACGACGCCAGTAGGATCGCGATCGGATCTATGCAAACCGATGGCGGGTTCGTCCCCTCCGGGTAGTTGTTCACCATGATTGAAAAAACCAGCTCCTCACCCGCGGCCGTGGTGACGAAACCCGAGAGGCTGGAAGCGGAACTGAGTGTTCCCGTCTTGGCTCGAACATTATTTTCGGCCACCGTCCCCTTCATCCGATTTCTAAGCGTGCCGTCAACTCCGGCGATGGGTAATGCGTCACGAAATGCAGCTGCGTAACGATGACGGCGCATGTAGGTAAGCAACTGAAGTGTCCCCTCGGCCGTAATCATGTCATTACGCGAAAGGCCTGAACCATCGTTCAATGAGAGTGGCGTTGCATCAACACCAGCTTCACGCAGGAAGGCTCTGACGACTTCGATGCCCGCTGTTTCACTGGTGCGGTCGACACTAACCAATGTGGGCGCCGTCGAAACGACTTTGCCTAGTGTTCTCAAGATTAATTCGGTGTAAAGGTTTTGACTCGGTTTGAGTGTCTGGGCGGCAATTGTGCTCAGCGGCGGCGATTGTAGAGTTGTTAGTTCAACCAATCCCGATACCGGTGGGCCAGCCAAAGCGTTAGAGATAGCCGGCGAAATGGTCCGGGTCTTACCCTTGATGACTACGCCCTGTTGCGCGAGCGAAGCCCGCAGAAGGTAGGCAAATAAAAGGGCCGGACGAGAAATACCGATGCCGCCCGAATAACCCCTGTCGTCGAGCCCGATGGTGCCGCTTATCTCCAACTCGTCCGAGGCGAGTGAACGATAGGCTGAAAGGTCTCGCCTGGTTCCCTTCGGCGCGGTTGTCACTTTGTTAACGATTCTGAGCAGCGGATCCGGTGGGCCCGTGGTTACGATTGCCGGAGCGCCCACCTGCATTCCCGGCTTGATTGAGAGATCGAGAGCGTTGTCGTTAACAGTCAGCGCACTAACTTCGGCGCCATACCACCACTGTAGATCGTCCCAATTCCAGCCTGAGCCATATGGCGCACCTGTGAAGTAGGTTTCATCGCCAACCAGATCGCCTTCCACGCGTTTCACACCCGCGGCCACGATGCGCGCAGCTAAATCGTCAATGCCTTTGAAGTAATTGCCGTTGTTAAAGCGTGCCGCGAGCGACGGATCGCCACGCCCGTAGATCGTCAGATCTCCGCGAATAGTTCCGGCGGAATCAGGTTTACTCCGCGCATAAACCGAAGTAACAAAGTGATAATCCGGCGAAAGCCGATCAAGGGCCGCGGCCACTGTATACAATTTCATGTTGGACGCGGGACGAAGCAGTTTATTTGCGTTTGCCTCAAACAGCACCCGTCCGGTGTCGAGCGATGCCACCTTGATTCCAACCATTGCCTGGGCCAGCGCCGGCTTTTGCAGAATCTCCGAGATCCGCGCCTGTAACTCAGCGAGTGTTTGCGTGGTGGTTGCGACCTTCGGTGAGGGTGATGCCTGAAAACTCGGAACCGGGCTGGCAGTTGGACTGGCAATCGGACTCGGGACCGGCGAAGGACTTGGCTTCGGAGTCACGACTTCTCCCGCAGTTACTTTTCGGTTGCGTGATGAAGTTTGCTGCGCACTCGTGACTGGAGTAACGGATTGAACGAGGGAGAACAGCAGAAGAAATATCAGTGGGGTAAGCCAGCGTTTGTCTGTGAACATTATTTTGGTGTGGCCTTCAGCTTGGATCGTAATGGTCAACTTCTTATTGGGACCGCGGGCGCCCTCGCCCGCAAACAGTGGTAAGGCGCAAGAACAAAGAGGAAATGTCTGATTGTTCTCCTCCAACTAAACAGTTCGCCTGCCAGCACACGGCGGGCGGGACTCCCGCGGTCCCAGTGAAAGCGGGTCTTACTCAACCCGCGGGGCCTTGGGGTCCTGCGTTGCATGACTGGCTCGGACCCTGGCCATTAATTCCTGAAATCGCGGATCGCTCTTTAACGAAGACCAGTTTGGGTCATTTTCGAAGCAGGGTTGATTTTCATTTCCCAAGGCGATGGCGCGTCCTAACCATTCAAAAGCCTCGGCCGGCATCCCTTCGAGCGCATACACGGAGGCAACAGAATAAGCGATATCCGGATCGACTTCGGCATTTCGGATGACCGCGCTGTTTAGTTGAGCGCGCGCCTCAACGTGTTTTCCCTGCGCGCTCAGGAACATTGCCAGGAACGGTCTGATTCCATGCATGGTTGGATGGCCTGCGACTACTTCCTGCATCAGCTCCGCAGCGGCGTCGGTTTGACCCGTGTAATACAAAGCCAGCGCGCGGAAAGTCTTGACCAGTGGGTTATCCGGGTCACCAGCCTGATCCAGCTGTCGCGAGGTCTCCTCAAAGTTTCCCATGTACATGTAGACCAGCGCGCGATTGAAGCTGGCAACTACGTGCGCAGCCGGATCCAGACGCATCAGACGATCGTAACTGCGCAGCGCCCTCCCGTATTCTCCATCCAGACGATGAAGAGTAGCTTTGACAAAGTGAACAACAGCTTCGTCCGGGGCTTCCTGCCTCGCGCGGGCCACTTCTTCACGAGCCTTCTGTTTCTGGCCGCGCCAAAGATAAACAAAGACCATTAGCATTCGAGCTTCAATCAGCTTCGGATCAATAGCCAGTGCCTTATTAAACGCTGCTTCCGCCCGTTCGTAATCTTCCGCGCCGCCGAAGCCCTTAAAAACGCGATTGACATAACAAGCTCCGAGGCCGTCAAGAGCGAGGGCAAAATTTGGATCGAGTTCAATCGCGCGTTGAAAGTGCTCGATGGCGGCGTCACAATCTTGCTGGGCCACCGTTCGGAAAATGAAACGCGCGAAAAGGTCGCGACCGCGCAGGTATTGCTCGTAGGCCGCCGCATTTTGAGTGGAGGGTTTCGCAATTCCCACTTGTTCGGTGGGACTGAGTTCGAGCCGCAAACCCTCGACTATTCGTTGCGCAATGGTGTCTTGCACCACAATGATGTCTGATGCGGAGGTATCAATCCGGTCGCTCCAAAGGATTGCTCCGGAAGTCACATCCAGTAGTTGCGCAGTTACACGAAACCTTTCGCCAACATGAATGAACCCCGCGGTGAGTACTGCAGTAACCTTTAATTCAAGACCCACCTCATGCGCATCGACCTGCTGTCCCTGATACTTGGCAATCACGGATGAAGGACGCACTACCAGCGAACGCACGCGCGCCAGTTCAGTTATCACCGCATCGGCGAGTGAGAACTCATAGAAAGTCGAAGCAGGATCGTTGTTGAGGTTTCGGAAGGGAAGAATCGCCAGGCTCTTTTTTTCCTGGTCGGCAATAGTTGTAAAAGGGGTCTCATGAATAGTGGGCTTTGTCGGTGTCGTCATGCCCGGTGCGGCGGTCGCATCGGTTTTGGTTCTTCCCTTAAGCCATCTCATGGCCCGCGAGACGGGATTCGCGCCCGCTAGATGGCGGGCTGGTTCCGGCATGACGCTGGTGAACGGCTGCCCGGTTGTTTCTGACGACGAGACCTCCTGCAGTACCCCGCGAAGATCGTCGCGCACTTCTTCCATCTTCTGGTAACGGTCGCGCGGCTCCTTGGCAATGCAACGATCCAGAATTTGCTGCAGTCGCGCGGGAAGTGGTTCACTGCGAAGTTCGGCAATAGGCCGCGGCGCATCGTGAAGCACGGCGTGTCGCACATCAATCGTGGTCTTACCACGAAAAGGCCAGGTGCCGGTCAGCATCTCGTAAAGAAGCACTCCGGTGGAAAAAATGTCCGCCCGTTTATCCACCCGATCCCCGCGTGCCTGCTCCGGAGCCGCGTAGGTTGCGGTACCGTAGGGCACGCCAATCTCCGTCAAATCGGTGCGATGGATAGTGGACTTCGAACTATCGTCTGTGTCATCCAACAGTTTTGCCAAACCAAAATCCAATATCTTTACCTGGCCCGAAGGCGTGACCATTACATTCCCCGACTTAATATCGCGATGAATGATTCCGCGAGCATGAGCTGCGGCGAGCGCGTCGGTAACCTGAATGGCGATCAGGAGCGCGCTCTTCAACTCGAGCGGGTGCCCGCCGACCAGTTGCCTGACGTTGCGACCTTCGACGTATTGCATGGCAATGAAGTGGTGTCCTTCGGCTTCGTCAAGATCGAAGATAGTGCAGATGTTGGGATGATCAAGAGATGACGCGAGCCGCGCTTCGCGCTCGAAGCGTTTTAGGTTTGCTTCTCTGGCGGTCAATTCAGCCGGCAGGACTTTTACTACCACCGTGCGGCCAAGTTTTTCGTCGGTGGCTTTGTAAACGGTGCCTTGCCCGCCCACGCCGAGCTTCTCAAGGATTTTATAATTGCGGAGGAACTTTCCGACCATGATTTATTTCTTAACACTGAAATAGGTCCTATAGGTCCTATAGTTCCTAATGGTCTTATTTATTCAAATGTTGCCAGCAGCTCCTCGGCGCTCGCCGTAGCCGTTCCTACCTTGCCCACCACAATGCCCGCGGCGTGATTCGCCAAATTCGCAGCTTCCAACATCGTCGCTCCTGCCGCGAGCGCAGCCGCGAGCGTGGCGATGACTGTGTCCCCTGCGCCGGTGACATCGTAAACCTCTCGGGCGGTTGTTTCGACGTAAACCGGATCGTGATCACGTTCGAGGAGCATTATGCCGCGATCGCCGCGGGTGATCAGAACGGCATCACAGTTGAGTTTTCCCTGAATAATTGTGGCTGCCCTGTGCAAACCGTTATCCGAGTCTTCTTCCGTATTGGTCAATCTTAACGCTTCGTGATGATTGGGTGTGATTAAAGACGCAGGCTGATAATGCGAGAAATTCCGAATTTTGGGATCAATCAATACCGGAACCCGCTCGTAAGCCGAGGGGAGAATTTGTCCCAGGATACTCGGCGTCACCACGCCCTTGTCGTAATCAGAAACGACAAACGCGTTTGCATCCTGCAGGGCTAGTTTCAGCGAATCAAGAATGCGCGCCTCGATCTGACCGTTGACTGGAGTGCGTTGCTCGCGGTCGGCGCGCACTACCAACTGGCTATGGGCAATTATGCGAGTCTTGGTTGTCGAAGGCCTGCCCTCGTCAACTACCAGGTAGCTGTCGGTTTGGAACGAACTGGCCTCCTGCAAACTCGCTCGCAGACGTTGGCCGGCGGAATCATTTCCCACGACCCCGACGACGCAGGCTTTCGCACCCAGGGCGACAATATTGGCAAGTACATTTGCCGCACCGCCCAGGTGGACCGACTCGCGGCGGATGTCTACCACCGGGACAGGCGCCTCGGGGGAAATGCGCGTGACATCGCCCCAGACAAATTCGTCCAGCATGACGTCGCCGAGCACGACGATCTTCTGATTGCGCATTGCCTGGACCAACTCCTGGGCGCGTTGTCGTGTTAGTTGAGGCATAGATGAACGTGGAAAATTTTTTGCTGTTGGGACTCCATCGATGCCCAGTGCGGTACGCCCCCGGCCTTCCGGAGAGACCTAATTTGGAAAACGAATAACGATCCACTAAATCACACGAACCAACACTAACCTCTTTTCGTGAACTTTCGTGTTACTTCGTGGATCGTTTTTACCAACTGACGAAAAAAGCACTTGCCCTCAGTAGGAGTCAAGCGCTTTCTCTCAATACACGTTCAGTCGCAGCCATTACCCGCTCAACCGAAACTCGCTTAATGCACTCCGGCTGCTCAAATTTTTCGCAGTAGTAGCCATGACAGGGCTGGCATTCCATCTCCTCGTAAACAATCTCAGCCGGAGCCGTGGCCCATGGACGCCAGTGGGCAATGTTTGAGGACCCAAATATCACCACTGACGGTGTCTTAACCGCGGCGGCTATGTGCGCGATACCACTATCATTACCGATAAACAGCCGAGACCGTTCCAGCAGGGCGGTTATCTCCGGCAACGAAAGATCCGTGAAGGCTGTAACCGGCCCGGAGGCATTTCGCTTCAACTCATCAATAATATGGAGTTCGCCCGGGGTTGTGATCGCAATGATGCCCAGACGCTTTTGCGCGAGCTCTGTCGCTACCCGGCCAAAGTTTTCAGCCGCCCATTGCTTTGTGGCAAACGCCGCCGCGGGATGAATCACTGCGAAAGGAACGTCGGTTAATCCTGCCGACTCAAGACGCGAACCGATAGCTGCGGCTGCCGGTTCCGTGACTGCGAGTCGAGTGGGAGGACGATCGCTGACCGGAACGCCGGTCCATCCAAGCAGCGCCAGTTGTTGCTCGACGGAATGAGTCTTGGCGCGTTCCCAGAGCAACAACGCCGAGGGTGCCAGATGGTTATGCAAACGCGCGTATTGATACGTCTGATAACCAACGCGATGCTTTGCGCCGGTCGCCCGCGTTATGAACGTTGCCGTGGTTCCGCCGTGCAAATTGTAGACAACGTCGTACCGAGCTGCCCGCAGCCGGCGAGCGACACGCGCGCGCGCGGCAGCGCTGCCTCGCTGGAAGGTGACGACCTTATCAACGTGTGGAAAGCCGTCGAGCACTGGCGCAACCCAATCTTCCAAAAGGATATCGATGGATGCGTGCGGCAGAAATCGTTTTAATGCGAACAGCGACGGGGTGGCAAGAACCGTATCGCCGATTGATCGTAACCGCACGACGAGAACTCGCTGAACCTTTTGCCAGTCCCACCTGTCTGGACCAAGCGGCTGCGGGCCCCGATCTTCGCCGCGCAAACCGTGCATTCGGAGTTCCCGCAACTGCGGAGAAGATTCAACTATTTCACGTAGGCTGTTCAACTTTTCTGAGACTGCTCGCCTTCGGTTTCGTCTTCTATGGTTGCTTCATCAACCAGCATGACGGGAATGTCGTCGCGGATCGGGTAAACGCGTCTGCACTCGACGCACTTCAAACCGCTACCGTCGGGTTTGATCTCCACCTTTGCCTTGCAGGCGGGGCAGGCAAGTATCTCCAGTAAATCCTGACTTATTGCCATCGGCGTGGCCCTTTCACGTTGCGGTTTCTCGCGTACACAGGAGACTTGGGAAAGAAGCGTTTGGGAAGAGCAAAGCTTATCATACAATTCCAACAGACGGAGGTGGCCAGGATGTTTTGTCCCCGGTGTGCAGCGCAGAATCTTGATGACGCGAAGTTTTGTCGCGCTTGTGGCACAAACCTCGAAACTGTGGCGCTGGCGCTGGCTGACAAGTACCACCCTGCTAAGAAAAAGGGTGACAGAGTTCAAGATCCCTTTGAGGGCTGGCTGGAGACCAGGAAACAGGGTATCAATAAGATCGTCACAGGGATTGGCTGGTTCTTGTCGTCTCTACTGATTGGTGTGGCCCTGGGCCTGTTTAGTAACACGAATGATTGGATCATCATCTGGATGTGCCTGGTTGGGTGGATGGTAGTTTGGGGAGTTATGTCAATAGTATCAGGTACGGCCGGTCTGATGGAGTCGAGGTTCATGAAGCGTCAACTCGGACAGGCAGCGGGCGCTCTGGCTTCAACGGTCCAACCTCTGCCTGCAGGCGATCCATTGATGATCAATGAAGCCGTGACATCGCCGATGCTGCATCCTCAATCGAGCGTCACTGAACATACGACGACGCGCTTAGTCAAACCGGAACCTCCATCAAACCAGACAAGCTGACCTATGCTCAAGAGCGTAAATCATCGTCAAAACCTCATGATCTTCTGTTCACGATCATCCGCATACCGTGCTTTGGTCTTAGCGTCATAACCGGCTTGAGTTCTACTGGATGATTCGGCACGAGTCGCATCTGCCAGTGCTGGGCCATGGTTGCCAGCAAAAGTATTCCTTCCATCCAGGCGAACCCCTCACCGATACAGCGCCGCGGACCACCGCCAAAGGGAAAATATGAGAACTGCGGTCGACTTTCTCGCGACTCGGGTGACCATCGGTCAGGATCAAATCGCCATGGCTCGCTGAAGTAGCGCGGGTCGTGGTGCATGACATACTGGCTCATCAGCACCAGAGATTTCTTCGGCACCCTGTAGCCGCCAATCTCGAAGTCGTTCAACGCCATTCTGCCGGTGGCCCAGGCCGGCGGATAAAGCCGCATCGATTCCGCCAGCACCATCTCTGTGTATTTCATCCTCGCTACATCTTCGAAACCCGGCAGCCGCCCTGCCAGAACTTCATCGATCTCTTCATGGAGCTTTGACTCAACCTCCGGATTTTGCGAGAGCAGATACCAGGTCCAGGTCAATGCGTTCGATGTCGTTTCATGGCCGGCCAGGAAGATAGTCATCAACTCGTCACGCAATTGCGTGTCGGTCATCTGTCCGCCATCACCTTCCGTATCCTGAGCGAGCAACAACATTGAAAGGAGGTCTCCACGATCCTGGCCGCTGCGGCGTCGTTCTTCAATCAAACGATAAATAATCGCGTCGAGCCGGAGTCTTGCATCGTCAAAGCGTCGAAACTGCGGGAGTGGAAGCTTCTGTAACAACTCATAGAAAGGAAGCGTGATGGTATTGAAGAGATCCATGGCCACCGACATAGCCTGGCCGACTTCCTGCGCATCGGAAACGACATCGGCGTCAAAGAGAGTCTTGCCTACGATTCCCAGCGTTAAGCGCATCATCTCTTCAGAGATATCGAGCGTTTCTCCATCGCTCCAGCGTTCGCGTGTTTGGCACGCATAGGCGGTCATCACCTCCGCATAAGAAGCGACGCGCATACGGTGAAAAGCCGGCTGGGCCAGACGCCGCTGGCGACGATGAAAGTCACCCTCGCTGGTTAGCAATCCCTCGCCCAGCAATCGTTTTGCCCGTTGCAGGGCAAGACCCTTCATAAAGTTATGGTGATTGGTAACCAGAATATCTTTGATGTAATCGGGATGATTGAAGAAAAACGCCGGCTGCGGGCCGAGCCGAAAATACGAAATGTCGCCGTAACGTTCCGCTAAGCTCTGAAAGAATGGAAGCGGGCCACGCCGGTAGGCAAACAAACCTGCCAGCGGAACAACCCGGCGCGGACCCGGCGGATACAAGGTTTGCATTGGAACATTTTAGCAGCGAGTGACGATTCACCATTAAGATTCTCGTCTCCGTTCGATCTCTGTAATACAAAGTTCTGATTTCCTGTATTTTGAGCGAGATTTTGACTGAGCCCACGATCCACGAAATCACACGAACGAACACGAAATTTCTTCAGTGTTATTTCGTGTATTTTCGTGGATCGTTCCCTTGGTTGCTGCTGAAAGCCGCGCTGATGAACTCTGTCTCAGTGGTAAATTAACCAAGCGAAACACTCACCACCGAGACACAGAGCACACTGAGGATGCACAGAGAAAAACGAGTTTTGAATTCCCTTAACGGTACTGTTTGCCAAAGTGCGCCCGGGGAATGTTAGGATTCAAGCTTGGGAGAATAATCATTGTCACTGGAATTCGCGGTTCAATATCCTTGTTTACTCCGCGCCCGCTACTCGGAGAAGCACCTTCGCGAGTGGGGACGACTCAGTAACCTTCACACTCGCCTGACAACCGGCGACGCCAGTGCGCCTTCCCAGGAAAAACTTGAGTGGGTGGTAAATGCCCGCGAGGAAATAGAGCTCATGCAGGCGGAAACTGCGATCTGTCCAAGCTGTCCGGCCTGTTTGCCCGAAGAAGCGGCGGGCGAAGGCGAGGCGGTAGGGTGCCTGGGACGCATTACCTATCCAATCGAAGCTCAGTTTGAGAAGTTTTTGGCCGACCGTGTTCAACTCGCGCTCGACACTATCGACAGCGGGGACCAGCCAAGACTCCTGCGTATACTGATCGATCCGGAATCCCCCTTCGATGGCGAGGCAACGAAGGAACTGCGACGTGTAACGACTCCGGAAGGCCTGCGCTTCTTTGAACTGCGAGTGCCAATCCGTTTGTCGAGAGAAGGAACGCGACTAACCACTGACAACGTCTTCGATCTGCTGGCCGGGTTTCGTTCGGACGACAACGAACAAACCAGTTACGTCCGTGAGCTTCCCTTCCAGGCTACAGGCGACTACTACGATTTTCTCGATCTCCTCCTGCGCAATGATTTGAGCCAGTCAGAAGTACTTCGGCTCACAACCCGGGGTAAAAACTATTCCCAGTTTCTTCGTTTGCTGGCGGCCATTGAGCGTGCCGAAGCACTGAACAGACGCGTGCTGCTGGATTAAGCGGAACCAGCCGCAGATTACGCAGATTCAGAAGTGAGGCAGTTAACTTGAGTGATGAGCCCTTGCAAACAGGTAACTTAATCACTCAACTTAGCTGCCTTAACTCTTAATCCGCGTAATCTGCGGATAGTTCTGTAGAAGTTCACATGGATTTAAGCTCACGTTCACTTGAGTTTAAGGCCTTTCTTCCATGCTGTCGGCTTCAGTAATATCTCTAAAATCTACCTTCACTAAAAGGACGTGAGCCATGTTGATGAGATTCAGCAGAAACTACCGGTACATGATTCCGCTTTATGCCCTTGTGCTTTTCGTGATCGCGGCGCCTGGCGTTTTAGCGCAGGGTGTGGCGCAGTCAACCTCCGGCGACGTAGCCATCAACGCGACTGAATCATCGAAAACTACCGCCGAGCCATCCGCGACGAACAAAAAGCCGGAAACAACTGAAGAGAAACTCAACGCGCTGGAACAAATGCTCGAGCGACAGAGTCAGCGGCTCGACCAGTTACAGAAAATCATCGCGGAGCAGCAAGAAACGATTCGAATGCTTGCAACCAAAGTGAATCCCGTGGAAATGTCCATTTCGCCGCTGCCGGTAGACGCGGCGATTCAGTCGAAGCCCGCTCAGCCTCCCGCGATTGAAGACCGCCTGAAAAAGGTTGAGGCTCGCGTGTCGGAAATTGGGGCAATCAAGTTTAGTGGAGACTTGCGGCTCCGCGCTGAATCTTTTTTTGGTTTATCTAATATTCTGACAAACGGCGCTAATCCTGCAGTGCTGGGCAATGATCTGAGTCCGCGTCACCGCATGCGCATTCGTGCCCGACTGCAAATGCGCGGAACCATTAGCGACGAATTCGACTGGGGATTGCGTCTGGCCACCGGCAGCTTGGCCGATAACATCTCAACCAACCAAACTATGACGGATTTCTTTAATCGCAAACCTTTCGCGCTCGATCAAGCCTTCGTTAACTACAAGCCAAAGCGTGCTCCTGGCTTACGTCTGCAGGGTGGGAGATTCGAACCGCCGTGGACATTCACTGAAATGACGATCGATAACGATTTAATGGTAGAGGGATTTAACGAATCGTATTCGCGCGGCTTCAAAAACTCCACGCTCAAGGATCTTACTTTTGTTGCCTGGCAACTACCGATGCTCGAACGAAACTCTGCTTTTGTGCGCAACAGCAACGGCACAGTCAATATCGACCAGTCGCGACGCGGGGGACGCGATCTGGCGCTTTATGGCGGCCAGCTGCGGGCGCGGGTGGAGCCGAACGCGAAGGTAGCACTGACTCTTTCGTTGGCGGATCTATACTTCTCCGGCACGCAGTTCATTTCACCAGTTCAAGTTTTCGGAAACCAATTGCAGCTCCCGCTGACGTTCACAATTCCCGCTAGCGGCTCAACGCCTGCGCAAACTGTGACAACCCAGGTTTCGATCGCTCGCGATCTGCTCGTGGCCGGAAACGCCAATCTGGGTCTGACGAATGCGAGTAACAATGCTCTCAACCGTGATGGGCGACTCGCTTCGGGGTTCAACCTGGTCGACATGCTTGCCCGTCTGGAACTGAAACATAGCAAACGCTGGCCGGTTACGATCCTTCTGGATTTCGTAACCAATACCCAAACGCATGACGTTGTCACCGCCGGATCAGGAGGCGCTGATCTGGTTCTCCCGAACCATGAGAACAACGGCTTCTGGGGTGAAGTTCAAGTGGGGTCAACGAGGGCGCGCGGCGACGTTTTGTTTGGCTACACGTTTATGCGCATTGAAAAAGACGCGGTGCTCACACCTTTCAATTGGTCTGACGTAACCCAGCAGTCTGACATGCGCGGACATCGTTTCCAGTTTTCCTACGCCGCCGATCCGCGCGTAACATTTAGCGTAATCGGCATTATTACCGAGCGTTCTCATGGGTTGCTGGGCCCGTTTGTCACGACTCCGCCCGGCTCGTCGAATCGCCCGACAACCCGAGTGCAGTTTGACACCACTTTCAGGTTCTAAAGGCTCAAAGGATGTGAAGTCGGAGGTCCTTAAAGGCAACGCAACATGAAATAACCGTTTAGAAAGCGCACTTGTGCGCCCGGGTGCGATATGGTTTAGTAATCTTTGACCCCACGCGAAGGCGGACAAGTCCGCTCTCTAAACGGTCAAAGGTTATGAAGCGTATGAAAACCCTGTTTCTCTTGCGTCATGCTAAGCCAGTTTCTGTTACCGAAAGTCTCAAAGATTTTGACCGTTCCCTGGACGATGAAGGACGCAGGCAAGCTGAGAGCGTAGGAAAGTATTTGAAAGATCAGAACCTCGAGCTCGATCTGGTTTTGAGTTCGACCGCTTTGCGAGCGCGTGAGACTACAGAATTGGTGGTGACAACAGCCCACTACGTAACGGAAGTTCGCTACGATCCCCGTGTGTATGAGGCCAGCCGGCAGCAGTTGCTCGAAGTTATCTCCGAAATCGAAGCGAATAAAAGCAAAGTTCTTCTTGTCGGTCATAACCCGGCGATGGAGGAACTGCTGCGACGATTAACTGACCACTTCGAGGCTATGGGAACAGCCAACCTCGCGAAAATTGATCTGAGTGTCTCAGAGTGGACCGAGGCTGGGGATCGGAAGGGCCATCTGGACTGGCTGGTAAAGCCCGTACAATGAACCAGCGGCTGATGCGCAAGTTGCGTCAGCGATCGCTTACGAATTCCCCGACAGTCGCACGCTTTTGCGTCCGTAAGCGTGCCGCCAGCATCGCGTAGAAGCACTTCAAGCAAAGGCCATACGAATCATCGCTGGCCTTCTCCCGAATCTTCACTCCACAGGAAATGCATAAGACCTTGAATTCGGTTTTGTGTTTACCGGTTTGTTCACTCATCACTAAATCCTCCAGTTGGGCCTCGAAACAATTTCGAGGCCCAGTCGAGAATAGCGTGACGCTATGGTGTTACGCCCTGGTGGCGGTGGAGTTAAAAGGAAGTTAAGACTTCTGGAAGTTTAAGCGCAAAGCCAAACCGAATTTGGCGTGGGTCCGACGAGGTAAGTAGTTCACACTATATTCAGGTAGAGTTCAGATGGACAGTTCCCCTGCCCCTGGGCTATATTGCGGCTTCTTCGAAAAAGGTCAATCCAACAACGGGGCAAATTCTCAAATGGGCCTGCTCAATTTCTTGCCGAAAGAGGAACAGTATTTCGCCCTCTTTATCCAGATGACTGTCTACATTTCCGATGCCGCACGCGAGCTCAAGGAGATGCTGGCAGACAAAAATCATGATTACCAGGTTTATGCCCAGCGGATTAAAGGTCTGGAGCACGCTTGTGATGATCTAACCCACAGTATTTCGACGCGGCTAAACAAGTCGTTTATCACGCCTTTCGATCGCGAAGACATTTATACGATGTCATCCGCCCTCGACGACATTGTCGATCTCATCGACGACGCGGCCATGGCGATCATTATTTTTGACGTTAAGGAAATCAAACCGTACGCCCAGGATTTTGCCGGGGTAATCGTGCGGATGGCGGAACAACTGCGCGAGATTGTATCCACACTTCAGCGACCCAAGAATATTACGCAACGCCTGGTGGAAATCCACCGCCTGGAGAACGAAGGTGACGATATCTATCACGCCGCCATTGCGCAGCTCTTTCGCGAGGAACCCGATCCTCTAACCGTGCTGAAATGGAAAGAGGTTTACGAAAAACTGGAAGCCGCCGTCGATCGTTGCGAAAACGTTGCTAACATCATCGAAAGCGTAATCATCAAACACACTTAGAAGTCACTTGTTAGTGGTCAGCAGTCAGTGGTCAGTAGTGAGAACGGACGACCGACCGACGACCGACCACTGACGACTAAACACTGACTAATCATGACTGCCACGTTTGCCTTCGTCCTCGTCCTGGTCGTTCTCGCGCTCATTTTTGATTACATTAACGGTTTTCATGACGCCGCAAATTCTATTGCGACGGTGGTGTCCACCCGCGTTCTTTCACCCGGCATGGC
>Ga0070697_100000772_pt1 | contig 23968 bp, 20 predicted proteins | sample KBSK1501metaG_FD_65475 | JGI IMG/M metagenome (GOLD analysis project Ga0070697, IMG submission 65475) | Corn, switchgrass and miscanthus rhizosphere microbial communities from Kellogg Biological Station, Michigan, USA - KBS K1-50-1 metaG | ecosystem: Host-associated > Plants > Roots >... | reverse complement strand
GGTAAGATTCACGGCCGTTAGGCCTGCGGGGTCGGGAGAGACCCAGCGGCCCTGCGCTGGCGAGTACTCGCGAAACATGAAATCAGAGTTGCCGACCACCGTATCCTGGTTCTGGCCGGTGAATGAGCGATCGTTGCTGCCCGTCTCAGCGTAGCTCTCCCCAAAAGGCGCGTATTGGTTTCCGAAGCGCGTTTCGTTATGCCCTGGCCTTGGCCTTCAGCTTTACCTTGCCACCGTCGAGCTCCACGGAGTACTCAACCGACTGGCAGCCATACTCCTTGCGCAACTGCTCGGTCTTCTTCTTCAGGAAGACTTTGAAGGAATCCACGCTGGCGTTGCCGGCGCTTTCGCCAGCCTTGATCTTGGCGTCCATCATGGCTTTGTAGAGGGCTTGGACTTTGTCTTGCTCGTGGTCGACATCGGTGCAAAGGACCGTCATGGTCTTGGCGACAGTGTGCTCATCCAGGGCTTTTTCCGCGCTGTGCTGTTCTTCGGTACGGATGCCTTGAATGCCGAGCATGGCATCCTGCGGGCGGCTGTAGCCCTCTTCGCGTATCTTTAATTTCTTCCGCCAAAGGTCGCTGAAGATGGCGTATTTCTGGGCGATGCTGTTGTAGCGGAAGCGCTGCTGGTAGTTGAGCTTGCCGCTGTCGGAGAACTTCTTGATCAGCGACTGCACCCGCCACTCGGTATCGGCCGGGGGCTTTTTGGAGCCGCCGCCGAAGAACACGTCGTACTCGACCTTGAGCCGACGCATGTTGTCCTCGAGAAGGTTTAGCTCCTCATCGAGCGTCACCGCCCCCTCCTGAGCTGCTGCTGGATGCTGGCGCGGAATATACCACAGGCCCGGGAAACGGGATTCAGCAAAGTAGCTCGGGTATCATATTGGGTCTCCTGGCTGACTGTACCGGCCGTTGGGGCAGGAACTCTGGAATCCAAAGTTGCATCTAAGACGAGGCATGCAGAAAAGACCGAAAACGCGCATTGCAATCGCTGACGATCACGCCATACTGCGCGAGTCGCTTACCGCTTTGCTCGGCAGCCAGAAGGATTTCGAAGTCTGTGGCGCGGTATCGAACGGCACCGAGGCCATCGACCTGGTGCGCAGTTGCCATCCCGATGTGCTGGTGCTTGATTTGTTTATGCCCGAGGGTGACGGCTTCGAAGTTCTGCGTACGCTGGAGCGAAGCGGCACTCGCGTGGCTTCGGTTGTGCTCACCGGTTCAGAAAACCAAATGGACTACGTCCAGGTGGTCCGCCTGGGCGCTCGCGGATTGGTGCTCAAGGGTGACGCGCCCGACAAGCTCTTCGCTGCCATCCGCAACGTAGCTTCCGGCGAGCTGGCCTTTGCCGATGACATTGCACGCCAAGTGCTGGGCACGATGGCGGCGGAATCGCGGCAGGCCGCCAGTTCCGTCAACCGTCTCTCCCATCGCGAACGTCAGATTGCTTTTCTCGTGGCTCGCGGCCTCAAGAATAGGGACATCGCGCAACAGCTCGAAATCAGCGAAAACACCGTGAAGCGCCACATGCAAAGCATCTTCGGAAAAACCGGCGCGCGCGACCGCTTGGAGCTGGCGGTGCTGGCGCTCACTGAACTGAGCCACGCCGCAGCCTAATTCGCGGTAAGCGATCAGAAGTCCAGACTAAATCCAGATCACTACCGCTCACGAACGATGTGTACATGCTGAACTTATTAGGACGCGGTGAGCGGCTGAAGCTTCATTCCGGGCGGGGAGGCTGCGCTGGACCGGCGTCGCGACCAGGCGTGCCGGTAGACGGCGTCATAGCGGCACGCGACCGTTTCAGGAGTGCGAGTCTCTAGCAGATGTTTGCGGCCTGCCTCGGCCAGCGAGGTCCTGAAGTCAGGGTTGCGGGCCAGGAAAGCGGCGCGGCGGGCCAGATCGCGAATTTCGCCGCGACAAAACCACAGCACTCCCCGGCCGTCGGCGCTGGCATCACGCGCGCCCGGTATGTCCGCAGCCAGAACCGCACGACGTTTCAACAATCCGGTGAGCACGGTGTTCTCGGCATTCTCGCTCGGTACCGCCACGATTACGTCTGCCTGGGCGAGCGCTTGTTCTCTGTCGTCTTCGCTCAGCGCATGAACGCTCGCCGCCACTCCCAAAGAGCTAGCTTTCTCATAGAGCGGCTGCACGCATGCCGCATCGGCTTGCACGAACAGCCGCACCCCGGGAACCTCGGTGCTCACCATCGCGAACGCCTCCAGCAGTTCGATGGCGTGCTGGGGCAGCGCATCCGCGTCTTGCTCACGCAGGCATACGTCGGGCGCGAAGAAAGCCGGCCCTTCGGCGGGATCGCTGGTCTCGCGCGGGCACGGCCGCTTGTGTTGCAAAAGTTCTACCCAATCGTGCGGCAGAGGATTGGGAATCTGAAATACGTTGGCTTCTCCGGCACCGCGCTCGCGTACTCCTTGAAGCTCCGCGGAGGTGTGCACAACTACGGCGCCAGCGCGCGCAATTACGAACTGCTCGGCCACGCGGAACGAACGCGCCAGCCAAGTTGCTTCGTTGTTGTTTCCGCGTCCCGCGCCAGCCTGGCTCTCGACAAACTCCCGAATGTCATAGACCACCAGCGGACAACTGCGCACGGCGGCCATGCCCGCCGCGAAAGTGTGCGCATGTACCAGCTCAAAAGCCGCCAGTTCGGGGGCGGTCAAGAGTTTGCGCCATTCCCGCACCTCGTTCCATGCGGTGAGCAGGCCGCCGGACGGAGCCTGCGTGGCCGCGCCTGCCGCTCCGCTTCCCTGGGTACCTGGGATCAAATATGGCCTCATGCCGACTGCAATCTGGCCGTCGATGAGCTCCGATGCTTCTCCAGCTTGCTCGCAGGCGTGGATTACATACCAGGAGCGTACGTGGTTCGCTGTCCCAGCGGGCCTTGGATCGATCAGCGTGGTGTGCCGTGCCGTTGGAATGGTAGGCGTAAACGACACGTTTATGAGACCTCCCGGCGCTGGTGGACGAGGTCGGAATACAGCAGCACTTGATTGCGTCCCCGCTTTTTTGCGGCGTAGAGAGCCGCGTCCGCAAACTCCACCAGGTCGCGCTTGAACTGTGCGTCGCTATCGAAGACCGCAATGCCGATGCTGATGGTGAGGTGTTCGACGGCGTGCGGTGAGCCCGCAAAAAACTTGGCCTGCTCCACCGATCGTCTCAGGCGATTGGCCACGTAGTGGGCCCCGGGCCCGCTGGTTTCGGGCAGAATGATGACGAACTCTTCGCCGCCATAGCGTGCCACCGTGTCCACCTCGCGCATGTCCTTGACCAGAATGGAAGCCACGTCGCGCAGCACGTGGTCGCCCACATGGTGGCCGTAGTGGTCGTTGAGCTGCTTAAAGTGGTCGATATCAAGCATGAGTAGCGCGAAATTTTGCTTCTTGCGCTCCGACCGCTTGATCTCGAGCTCCAACTGCTGCTCGAAGTAGCCGCGCGTCTTGAGCCCGGTTAAAAAGTCGGTAAACGCGAACCGGATTAGCCCTTCGTTGGCGTATTCACGGGTCAACTGATTTTCCGCAACCAGCGAGAGTATCCAAAGCAAGCGGGCGTCTTCGCAGGTAAAGCCGCTGGGCGCTTCCGAGAAAAGCTGCATGCTGCCCATCACACGATTGCTTACGAATAGCGGCACCACCAGCGCTGACGCGCTCTGCATAGTGCGCAAAACGGAATCAGCCTGAAGATTGTGGCCCTGGGTTACCAGCAAGGGGCGGCCATACTTGATTGCCCAGAAGTTAAGGACGTTTCCGCGACTGGCCGCCTCCGCGGCCGCGGCATCGATCGCCCTGGAAACGCAGAGTTGGCTCTTATCTTCGTTTTCATCCCAGAAGTAAACCAGGGTTTTCTCGTAGGCGACGATTTCGGCGGCAAACTCGCAAAGCAGGTTTAAGGTGGCATCAAGCTGCATCTGCATGTTGCTGAGCATGCTCAGGCGCAGGATAACGTTCACGTCGCGCCACCGCTGCTGCACGCTCTCCTGCCGCAGCTCCGAGAACACCTCTACTACAAAGCGTTCCGGTGGACAGGAATCGTAAGCCTCGTGATCGAAAGCCATACTTGCAGTCATGCCAGTTCCAGCGGCGGACTCTGCCAGGCAGAACTCCACCTGCTCAGGATGAGCACGCCTTCTACCATAGATGCCCAAAATGCTGTGAATTGTGCTCGTTGCCCGTAACGAAAGTGAAACAATCGGAAAAATTTGGTAGTTAGCGCATATTTGTGGGCTGCGTGTTACCCCGAATTTTCCCGATTGGCCGCCTGGCAATGCAGCCGAGTGGCACCTGGGGTGGCTGGCAGAGAACGCGAGTGCCCATAGTGGGTGGGCCCGGGAGTTGCTTTTCTGGTTACGACCTGAGGAGCTTGGCGTTGTACAGTGCGGCAATATCGCGGGCCAGAAGTTGCTGCAACCTAGTTAGTCATCAGAAAGGTTGCACCAAGGTAGTTGCCTTTTCTGCTGGGTTGGGAATACGATAGCCGTCTGTGGTGGTCGTACCGGGGTCGCCAGTCCTAGTCAGTGGCGACAGCTAACGGATATAACCTTCCACTCTCGCAGTGCCCTAGCCTCAATTGATTTTGAAGTTGCAGTCACTGTAAGCATTGCCTTCCCAAAATGGGAAGGTACACGCTGTTGCATTTCAATACTGCGCGACGTGTGTCAGTTCGCGGCGTGCACTCCCAGGAGAAATCGCATGGCTTGGTACGCTTACTGCATTACGGAACAGAGGGCTTTTCAAGGCGAGACCCGTTCCCGGCGCCCCTTCCTCATTCCCGACCTTCACGGCATCGAAAATACAGCGGTTTACGGTTACCCAAGTGGTGAACTGGCGGTTATCGTCAGCGAGTACCAACCCTCGGCAGAGCTGAATCAAAAGGCCATTTTGGAACACGCCCATGTGCTCAGCGAGTGCTTCCGCAACACTACAGTTCTTCCTTTCCGTTTTGGCACAGTCTTCGAAAATGATGACGCTCTGCGGCGCGCCGTCCGCGCCAACCGCAAGGCTTTTCTAAGCAGCGTGGAGCACCTTCGCGGCAAGGCGGAGATGCACCTTAAGCTGATCGTCAAGGATGGTTCAGTTCGCGAAGCTATTAGCAGCATTGACGAAGCCTTGCCGGCCGTGGTGGGCAGCGTCTACCTGACCAAACTGCGCGAGAAAGCCGCCCGCCAGCGTGAGCGCCAGACCAAGGCACGCGCGATCTCAGTTCAAGTCCATAAGTTGTTCCATCCGCTGGAAGAAGAAGTGAGCTGTAAAAAGCTAGATGCTTCCCGCGGAATGCTCATCGACATTGCCCACCTTGTAGATCACAAATCCATTGAAAAGTATCAGGCGCGTTACCAGGCTGCGACTAAGCAGTTAAAGGATTGCCAACTGGCCATCAGCGGTCCCTGGCCGCCCTATCACTTCCTACCTGGCAAGTGGCGAACCATAGCCAGCTAACTCACTCCTCCCCGTACTTTGCTGAACGGCGCATGCGTAATGCGCCGTTTCTTTTTAGACAGCTTAAATAAAAAAGCGGTCACCTTGTGGTGACCGCTATAAAGAGGCAAGGGAGGGAGGGAATCTCTCAGGGAAGGCGATGCTTGGTGCCTTCGCGCAAGCTGAAGGCTAAACGAGGATACCGATAGCTGAAGAGGGTTAAACTCATGGAAATGTACGGCCTCTTTTGTTGAAGTTACTTCGAGCAACTCCGACTCCAAAGGCTGTGAACAAAGTTGGCCTCGACTCTTGCAAGTCGAGCTACCTGCTTAAATATTTGCAGGCGAAAGATTTAGTTGGATTACCAAGGGAATGCCCGAGAGCCACTACTAGGTAAAATCGCGCCGCTGAAGTTGTGTCTTGTGGGAACCTGAGTACCACTCTTAGGCTTGGCGTTGCCTACTCTGAATCTGGTTGTGCTCTTCCATGGCCTTCAGTTTGTTAAGCAGAGCCTTGTAACTGATCTTCAGGATCTTGGCTGCCTGGCGCCGGTTCCACCGCGTTTGGGCGAGGACCCGCTCGATGGCCTCGCGCTCGGCTTGCATCGCCGCCCGCCGGCCAATCTCCAGGAGGGACGGCATTTCCAGTTCACCCTTGCCATTGTCTGCGAATGCCTGCACCGGTGCGCTGGTCGGGAGCGGCTGCGTGCCAGGCTCTGGACGGGGCGTGCTGGTTGAGCTGACGATCGGCTTGTGAGTAGAGAGCTCGCGGATAATTTGCGCTTCGTTGCCCACAATCACATACCGCTTTACCAGGTTCTCGAGTTCGCGGATGTTGCCCGGCCATGCGTACTCCATCATGCGCCCCACGGCGTAGTCCCCGAAGGGAGGCGGTTGTTTCCCATAGTATTCGCTGTACTTGCGTAAAAAGAACTCGAGGAAAACTGGAATCTCTTCCCGCCGCTCCCGCAGCGGCGGAATGTGGATGGTGACCACATTGAGTCGGTAGAAGAGATCTTCGCGGAACAAACCCTCCTCAACGGCTCGTTCCAGCGGCTTGTTAGTTGCAGCCAGGACGCGCACATCAACCGCGATGTCACGCTTCCCGCCCAGTCGGGCGAACTCGCCATCCTGTAGCACATGCAGCAACTTGGCCTGGAGGGCGGGATGCATCTCACTGATTTCGTCGAGGAAAATCGAGCCGTAGTTGGCCTGCTCGAACTTGCCAAGCTTCTGGCGGTTGGCGCCGGTGAATGCACCTGGCTCGTAGCCGAACAATTCGCTTTCCAGTAGTTCGCTTGGAATAGCCGCGCAGTTCACCTTTACGAATGGCTTGTCGCGGCGGGTAGAGTTGGCGTAGATCATGCGCGCAACTACTTCTTTTCCGGTTCCGCTCTCCCCGCGCACCAGCACGGTAACGTTGGTATCGGCCACCTGCTCAATCGTGTTCTTAACCTCTTCCATCTTGGGACTAGTGCCAAAAAGCATGGAGAAATCGCTTTGCCGCCGTACCTGTTCGCGAAGCTGCGTCACTTCATTCAACAGCCGCTGCTTGTCGAGTACCTTCGCGATGCGAAGGTCGAGTTCCTTGGGTTCGAATGGTTTAGCCAGATAATCGTCAGCACCCAGCTTGGAGGCCTTGAAAATGAGCTCCGGGTTGTTCTGGGCAGAAAGCATAATGACCGATACTTCAGGTTTGATTTGCTTGATCCGCTCCAGCGTCTCGATCCCGCTAATGCCGGTCATGGCGACATCGAGCAGAACCAGCACCGGGTCGTAAACCCGGAAAAGACGGATAGCTTCCTCGCCACTAGCGGCGGTGCTGACGTCGAAGTTCCTGCGCACCAGATGTGAAACCAGGAACTTGGCCATGCCTAAATCGTCATCAACAACCAGCACGCGCAGTTTTTGGTTAGGCAGCATCCATTCCTCCCAACAGTCCAAAGCAGCTAAATCGTGACGGTATGTGCGCGCAACTGCTCTTCCAAAGCGGCAGTGCGATAGAACTTTTTAGCACCAAATGACTCACGCGCTTGAATAGTTTATCGCGATTGGTATCAGCCTTCCACGCCTGCTGTAAGATGCTTAGTTTCTGTGATCTAGCTATCTTGTCCCGCGACAACTCTTAATCAATCGCAGCCATTGCCCCTTGAATTCCAATGTGTCGTGGCGCTCCAGGCGCGAGGCGTATTGTACTGCAATTCTATTTATAGGAATTCAGGTACTCACATTAGGCCGAGACGGCCCTGTGTTCCGCAGAGGTCTGCTTTAATGGCAGGCTAAAGCTAAAAGTGGAGCCCTCACCGGGACGACTATCCACCGAGATAGTGCCCTGATGAGCTTCCACAATCCTGCGGGCGATTGCCAGCCCCAATCCGGAACCGGTTTTCTGCCGCTCATTGGCGTGCTTACGGACCTGGGCAAACTCGTCGAAGAGCGTCGTCTGGTCGGCCGCAGAAATCCCTGCGCCACTATCCCTGACTGACACCAGGACGTGTTCCCCACGCTGGCGAACTTGAATTCGGATTTGGCCGCCCACGGGGGTGAACTTCAGGGCATTGGCGACCAGGTTGATCAGCACTTGCTGAACCCGCTCAACGTCCATGATGATTTTGGGCAGCCGCGCGGGCAGCACCGCTTCGAGGCTGACCTGCCGAGAGCGGGCTTCGAGCTGAAACAGGGCAGCTACGCTTTGCACCAGAGCGCGTAAGTCCCCGGCGGCAAAATCCATTTTCATCTTCCCGGTTTCGATCTGCGCCATGTCCAGCATGGAGTTCACCAGCCGGATCAGGCGCTTGCAGGCAGCTACCGATTCACTGAGGGTTTCTCGCTCCTCCTCGCTCAGCCGATCATGCAAGCCTTCCGCCAGCATGGAGTTGTAGCCGAGGATCACAGTCAAGGGTGTTCGGAGCTCATGAGTGGCCACGCCCAGGAACTGCGACTTCAGGGCATCCAGCTCTCTTAACCTGCGGTTGGCCGAGAGTAATGCGTCATTGTTCGTCTTGAGTTCGCGAATCAGAGCAGCATTCTCAAGCGCCAGGGCGGCCTGGCCACTGAGCGCGCGCAGAAAGCGCAGCGATGACGCATGAAACTCGTAACCCTGGACTCCGTTGTCGGCGTACAAGACACACACCAGGCGATCGTTCAGGATTCCCGGCACAAAAGCGACGGACGCCAGGTTTTGTTGCTCCGCCCAGCGCGCCAATTGTGGGCCCATATTCTCGGAAGTGACAGCTTCGCCGCGCGCCAGTCTGGTTAACAACTCCGGCTGGCTCAGGATTTCTGCAAACCGCGCTCCTCGAATCTGTATCGGTGGGCGGTTGAGCACCACCAGGCAGGCCTCCGCGATTCCCAAGACGCGGCGAGCTGCGTCCGCAACCTGTTCTGATATTGCCGAGGGATTGGCACAGGCTTGCGAGGTAATCGCTAACCCAAGGTTATAGAGCGTGTCGATTTCCGAAAGTCGCTTGCGTTCTAGCGACCGTTGGACCGCCAGCTTGAGCTGCGGCACCTCCGTAGGCTTGAGCAGATACTCGTAGGCGCCTAGGTGGACCGCTTCCAGTGCAGAATCGAGCGAGGCATAACCGGTCATCATGACCGTCACCGTATCCGGAGAGCGCTTGCGTACTTCGGCGAGCACATCCAAGCCGTCAACGCACGGCATTTTCAGATCGGTCAGAACCAGGTCGTAATGGCGTGACTGAATGGCGGCCACCGCTTCAGCCCCGCCGGGCGCGGCATCGACTGCGTAGCCTTCTTCCAGGAGAATGGCTTGCACGGTGGCAAGGACGTTGGGTTCGTCGTCGACGACGAGGATTTTGGGCTTGCCTACGGTTGGTTCCATAGGGACGAATGGGAGCTGGTGCTCTCCTTATGATGCAGATGCCGCCCGCCGCGGCTATTCGAAAAAAGTGTTGGCAAAGAGTGGCGGCAGTTGACGCGTCTTTCTGACGGCGAATATCATCTAATTTTCCTCAGCACGGCGAATGGCCTTTTGAGGTTTCAAGCATGGGTTCTCGGGTGACGACAGGTATGGACAAGAAGCGGCTCGAACAATTTAAGAAGCGACTCGAAGAGCGCCAGCAGGCGCTGCGCCGCACTGTGTCTGGAACTGAGCAAGACGGGCGCGCTGCCGACATCGAAGCCGCCCAGGACATCGCTGACAAAGCGGCTAGTTCGTACAACAAGGAATTCTTATTTCACCAGAGCAACAACCAGCGCCAGCTTCTGCAAATGGTGGAAGGGGCGCTCGACCGCATCCGGCAGGGCAGCTTCGGGCAGTGCATCTCTTGCGGAGAAGACATCAACCCCAAGCGGCTGGAGGCAGTGCCCTGGACGCGATACTGCATTGAGTGCCAAGAAAAACTCGAAAAAGGCCAGTTAGAAGTCGCGCGCGACTAAGGCTCGCCCAACTCCTCGGCAATATCCGCTCCTCCGTCGCCATCACCAATCTCCATCATCATCTGAGTTGGTTGTCCTTTGCGTGAAACGATGGTCACGCTTGGATCCTGCGGCGCACCTAACAAGTCCGCAGCCAGCGCCAATCGCTGCGTTGCCTTGATTTCGGCATCCGGGATCTCATTGATGAGCTCGACCGCAAAATCCTGCGAGATGCGTGCTGCCACGCGAACCAATCGCTTCCACGCGCCCGAGGACGGCCAATACGCTTTCAGCGCTTGGTTGGCGTTATCGGCATCAGAATCTTTCTTGAAAAGCTTTTCTGCGGCGTCTGCGCCGCGCTCGATGGCGCGACGTGCAGCTTGCTGGTCCTCCAGTCGCAGATAAATTTCCGCGGCCGCCAACAAGAATTGCACCTGCCGCTCAGGATCAAGGCTTGCAGTTGTCTCCACGAGTCGCTGGGCGGCCTTGCGTGCAGCGCTCGAATTTTTTCCAATGCTCACACGGGCGATGCCTTCGAGAGCCATGGCGCGAGGCTCTGGATCGAGCATCGAAGCCTGTTCGATTGCCCCCTGCGGGTCGGCGTCAGCCCGGGCTTGGATCGCCGACGCGCGCTGCATCTGCTGCATCATGGCGGAAGCTTCACCGGCACCGCCGGGGAACGGAGTGCCACTGCCCATCATCACCGCCACCTGCTGATCTTGCGGTTTCCGGTCACCAGCTTGCGCCGGACCGGGCACACCCCCAGCGGGATCGAGCGTTGGATTCAACTGCTTGAGTTTTTCGGCAAGCCGTTTTGCTTCGGGTTCATCGATCTGGCGCAGCACCGGCAGCAATTGCTGTAACCGGTATTCATAAATCGAATTGAAGGCGCTCGATCCGCTGGGGCTCGAAATCGCTATCTGCATCGGCCGCGCTTCTTGCACTTGTTTGCTCTGCGCCTGATCGAGCAATGCATCAATTGCCTCCCTGACGATTGAAGGCGGCAGGTCGCGCCAGAAACGCACAACTAGCGTGCCGAGGTCATTCATTCCCAGCATTGGGCGATTGTTGTTTGTGGTTGAACTTTTGAAGCTGGTGAGTGCCGCTCCGAAAATTGCTTCCCGGCCTCCTGAATCCTGCTTAGGCAGCGAAGCCATCAGCGTCGCGGCAGCGGCATACGGGAACTCCGACTCTCGCGCCAGCCGTAGGACCATCTCTTTGGCGCGTTCGAACTGCTTGTTCTTCTGATAATGACCGAGCAGTGCATTCAACACCGCTGCACGAATCTTCGGCGGCGCGTAGGGCAACAGTTCCCCCGCACGATCCGGAGCCACCTGTGCCAGCGCGACAAGGATTTGCTGCGTCAGGCGAGTCTTGCTGGGTGTGTCGTCGTGGTTAGCCTGGGAAGCGGCATAAGCCTGGTCGAGGACTTCTTTAGCTTTGGTGAGATCGAAAGAAGCGTACGCGCGTGCCGCCTGTAGGAGCGCATACGCCCGCATCTCGCCCTGAAGTCCGCCGGCCTCCGCCTCGGCAATGCTCAGCATCGCCTTGCCACTCTTGAGGCGCTCGTTTTCGGCTTTGGGGGTAGAGGCAGCTGGTGGCGCAGGTTTCTTCAGCGGCTGCGAAGCGTTGTTAGTTTGTGCAGCGAAGCTTGCAACCGTAATGGCTAGACTGGCGCACGTCGCGCGAGCGACAATTTTCAGGGACATGGCTCTCCTCCGACCCAAACGGGATAGTACCCCGCTCTCATAGACGGATTTGAGAGCCTCTGGTGAGAGCTACTTTGGCTGCTCGCTCGCGGGCGGTTGTTGCGGCTGTGCCGGCGGCTGCTGTTGCTGTTGTTGCTGCTGCTTCTTCTGCTTGTCCAACACGCCCTGTAAGACGTCGCTCCAGTTTGGTTTTGCCGGCTGTTGCTGCTGGTCTGTGCTCGCCGGCGCTTGTCCATTGGGAGGTGCGGGCGGGCTGGCTGGCGCTTGCTGCTGCGATTGTGGCTGCTTGCCCTTTAGCCGATCCAGAACGCCTTGCACTCCGCGGTCTTCCTGCGGAAGCCCCTGATTTTGCTGTTGAGCTTTGTTTCCGAGCAGCGAGCCGAGAATGCCGCTCGTCATCTGGCCGGGATTCGCGCCCGTGGGGAGCAAGTTTTCCACCTTCATGCGAGCAATGGTCTGAAGATCGGGCGCGATATGCGGCTTCTGAAAGCTGCCTGTCACCAGCACCGGCATAACCAGTTCGCCATTCTTGTTCGCCAATGCCGTCTGCATAAAGCCGCCGACGCCAGTGCCCCCCACTTTGCTGGTAAAAGCTTTAGAGAGTACCGCGACCACTTTCATGTTGAGAGACTGGTCGGCCAAATTGGCGATTCCCTGAGCGGCGAGCGTCCCACCCTCGATAGCAGCTTGCAGGTTATTGGTCTGGGCGACGCCGCTCTTCACATCGAAATCGCCGGTCAGTTTCACGATCGGGGTAAACGGCTTCTGAGAAATAGCCTGACCGCCGGCGAGAAACTTGCCGATGTTGGCCAGTTCATAGAGCAAATCCACATTGGCCAGCTTGCCATCGGTGAGGTTCAGCGACGTGCGGCCGTTAAGCGTGCGCACAATGTCGGCTCCGCTAACCGAAGAGAACTGCGTCTGCGCGTTCGCCGTTAACAGGCCGTACAGAGTGTTCTTCACACTGGAGATAGAAGAGAGCAACTTGTTAGCGTCAACTCTCTCCAGCTTGCTTGAAACCACATAGCTGACAGGAGTAGTGCGAGTATCAATCGCGATGGCTCCAGTCTGCACTCCGCCAAAGAGTTCAGAGGTAACCGGGTCCAGCCTGATCATCCCGCGATCAAGCTTCACGTTGCCTTTCACGTTGTTCATCACCAGGTTGTCATAGATGATGCTGCCGGCATTCAGCGTGCCGGCGCCGGTGATGCGATTTACAAAGCTGTCGGGCGGAGTCGCCGCGTTTGCCGCGGAAACAAATTGCCAGAAATTGCCGGCGGAGGCGCGCTGAGCGGGACCGGTGTTGAATATCTTCTGCCACTCAGAGACCACAATCTTGTCGGCCGCGAGCGCGAACTGCACCTGCGGTGCGGCAAAGTTGCGCACCGTCAAGTTGCCTTTCAGATTGCTTTGTCCGATCGCGGCAGCCAGGTTATCGAGCATGGCGGCGTTCTGACTGAAGCGCAGATTTGCATTGGAAATCTTTACCGGCTGCGAAATATTGGGCGACTTCAACTCTGCATTCTGCAAGGCGCCATTGCCGTTAAAGGTCATCGCCGAGGGATTCTTGAGCGGGCCGGTCGCATGCACGTCGAGCGACAAACTGCCATCTCCGCTTACGCCGTCAACTGCTGAGACGCCGTAAGCGCGCGCAATATTCAACACCTCACCCAAGCGTGCGTTGGCGGTGCGAATACTGGCATCAACCCGGCTGGCGGCAGTGGTGTATTCAGCCAGGGTGAACTGCGCCGTGACCGTGGTGCCTCCGGTCCTGGCGGCGAAAGGATTCGAACGAATTTCCCGCGGACTCATGATCAGGTCAAGGTTTTGCACCTGCACCGCCTGAGGCAAATCTTTGCCGGTGATCGATAGGTTGGCGGCACTGAGTTTCCCATTGAGCGCTGGCTGCTTAGAGCTGCCTTGCGCATGCAGATTGGCATTGATGCGGCCGGCAATTTTCATGTCGGGATTGAAAGCCACGCCAAAGGCCGAGGCCAGCCGCGCCACCTCTTCTATGGAGACGTCCGAGGCATTCACCTGCAGGTCGAGCTGCGAGGGCGTAGGCTGCATGTTCACCGTACCGGCGATCGAAACCGGCGTTGATCCCAATTTCAGATTGCCTTTAGCGATGCGCAGCACGTCATTGTTCACGTTGTCGGTGAGCGAGTAATCCGCAGTGATGGGATAACCGATCTCCACGCCGCGGACGCGCGGCTGCTCCAGACGGAGTGAGCCGTTGGATTGCAGGTTGACTCCGTCATGATTTACATCCGCCTTGCCAGAAGCCACAGCATCGGTGCCCGCAAGCGCCTGCGAGTTGATGAACTTCTGAAACGCTGAGAGCGAGACTTCTTTCAATTCCAGGGTTCCCTTGAAGCGGGTGTTGACGGGCGAGCCGCGGTTGATGGGTCCGCCTTTCCCCTCGAGCTTGATTTCCTGTTGGCCCTTTCCGGGCAGGTGAGCCGCAGCCTCCACCAGGAATGGCTTGTCGGGAGCAAAATCAATCAAGCGCAGATCAATGTGGTCGTAGACAGTGCGAGGCTGCGCCTTCTGGTAATCGGTCATGGCGACTTGACCATCGCTGATTTTCAGATCTTTGAGCGCGAGCGGCTTCTTGGCCTGCTGTTGCGGAGGCGGGCTCTGCGGATTAGCCGGCTGCGCTGGCGTTGGTTTACCCGAGGGCGGTGCTGTGGCCGTTTGTGGCTGCCCCAAGGTGGCGAAGTTCCAGACACCTTGGCGATTGCGAATCAGTTCGATGCGCGGTCGCTTCAGCTCCAGCGAGTTAATCTCGACTTCGCCGCGCAGCAACGGCATTAGCTCAGCACTCACCCGCAGCTCATCGGCCTGTGCAAAGGGCGCGGGCGACCCAAAGGTCCTGTCATCCCCAATCACCACATTCTCGACCCGGAAGGAGAGTGGCAGAACTCTTAGGTGCATTCGCCCCAGCGACACTGGACGGTTCAACCGCTGCTGCAGCTCTGCTTGTATCCGGTCGCGATAGCGGTTTACGTCCACCAAATAAGGGATGGCCAGCGCGGCAACCAGCACCAGCGCCACCAACACCAAAACCGCAATTCCCAACTTGCGCATAACCCCTCCCCAGGACGAAGCGAGCAGAGTAGCTCAGGTAAGCATACCGAGGCCGCTCGAGACGAACTACTGCTATTAAATGTAAATGGGGCCTCTCACAGTTGGAAGGCAAGCTGCTGGGGCATGGTTGCACCAAATCGAGAGTGCCAGTGCGATTGGCTGGTACGCTGGCGCGCTGCTAAACTGAGAGCACCAGCACAACTACTCGATCCCCTTAGTTAAGAAGAAGGACTGTGACTCATTACACACGGCATCAGCTAAAAGAAGATAAGTTCACCGAAACCGCGGCGGAATCGCTCTCCTGGATGCGCGAACATGGAGCGAAAGTCCGAGCCGTTCTGATTATCGCGGTCATCGCCATCATCGCCGCCGTCGCCGGGTGGTTTTACATGCAGCAACGGGAGCAGCAGGCCAGCCTGGAACTGAGCAAAGCCCTCCGGACCTACAGCACTCCCCTGAGAGAAGCTAACACTCCGCCCAACCCAGAATTTGAAACCTTTACCTCGGCGAAGGAGCGCGCCGACGCGTCGCGCAAGCAGTTCAGGGAAGTTGCTGACAAGTTCAAGCACACGCGCTCGGGTGAGGTGGCCAGTTACCTGGAAGCAGTGGCCGCGATATCGGGCGGCGACACTGCGGCGGCGGAGCCACGGTTAAAGGAACTCGCAAGCTCGCGCAACAAAGATCTTTCGTCGTTGGCCAAGATCAAACTCGCTGCCCTCTACCGCGGCAGCAATCGCGAGGACCAGGCGATCGCCATTTATAAAGAGTTGGTCGATCATCCTACGCGCATGGTGACCAAAGGCATGGCGCAGCTCGAATTGGCCTCAGCCTATGAGAGCAAGAACCCCGCCGAGGCGCAGCGAATTTATCAATCGATGGCGGCCGAGAACCCGGCGAGCGCCGCAGCACAGATTGCCCAGGAGCGCATGAAGGGCCGGCAATAAGACCGGCGTAGCCGATTCATCTCTTAAAGAGCTTCAGCCACTGTTTCTCACCAACCGGTGGCTGTTTGGCCGCGGCAACATTCTGGGCTACGTGTTCGCGATGTCCCATGCCGATTAATGCAGTAGAAAGGTGCGGGGCTGAACGCGCGAACTGAATCGCGGTGTGCGAATCTGATTCAGCTCCCAGCGTGGCTCGTACAAAATCCGGCAGACCACGGGTAAGCTGTCCTTGATGCAGAGTCGCACTTCCCACCACAACGACACCCAAGTCATGAGCGACATGTAGCAATGATCGGGTATGGTTCTGGTTCTTGAATGCGAATGCCTCTGGCATGGCCAGGTTAAACGGCAACTGCACAAAGCGAAAGCCGTGGCTTTCGCCGGCAATTTCCTTTGCCAGCGCTACCAGTTCAGAGAGGTCCAGAGCTTCGCGGCTTTCCGCAGGTACTCGGAATCCGTTCCATGTAGCGCAGCCATAGAAGCGTATTTTGTTCTGGCTGCGCGCGCGTTCCAGGGCTCGAAAGGCTTCTTGCATTCGCCGCAGAAACGCATCTTCGCCAATCTCTCCCAGCCGGGACTCGGGGTTATGCAGGTAAAAAACATCGATGGTTTCGAGTTGCAGGTTTTGGCGGGAACGCTCCAGTTGGTTTTCGAGATAGCGCGGGGCCATGCAATGCATTCCGCCGGCGATATCGGAAGGCTCGAGAATTCCGGTCTTCACATATTCGTTGAGAAAATAGCTGCGGGGATCGCGAGGTACCGAGCCGTCGAACGAGAGATATCCTGCCTTGGTGCACACCACGACCTCGTCTCGGTGTAGTCCGCCTTTTGCAGTGAGCATCTGGAGCGCTGCGCCTAAGTTACGTTCTGACCGCTGGTGGCGATAGTTGATCGCGCTATCGAGCACGTTGATGCCCGAGCGCAACGCCTCCATGGCCGCTTCCACGTATGCCTGGTCACTGGCCGCGTCAGCTTCTCCCAGATATGTCCCCATGCCTATGGACGAGAGCCACAACTCTCCGGCGACGCCTGCATGCTCCGGCCGGCGAAAATGGCTGGCCTCCAGCAGCTCGGGAAAACGTTGCGCGAACCTGAGTGTGCCCTCGGGCGTGGCAAACGCTGGCAGCATCGGAGTGAGAGTCTATCAGCAGAGTTCCGGGAGCATGTTGCTGTTCGGCAACTCAGAGGTGCCCTGCTTTTGTGGCGGCAAACTTCTGACTGCTTCCGGCATCTTTGTTAGAGGCGCAACGAAAGTCATTTAAAGAGCGGACGCGCATTTCCACACATTTCTATTTTGGAGGAGTACATGAGAGGATTTTTGTTTGGATTAGGACTGGGAGTCGGACTGGGAGTTCTGTTCGCCCCCAGGAGTGGTGAAGAGATTCGCGAAGAAATCTCGAACCGGGCGAACGATCTCGCCGAGCAGGCGCGCGACACCTTTGAACAGGGCCGCGAGCGGGTTCGCAGTGGCATTAGCGCCATCCGCGAGGGTGCGCGGTCGGGGTACGAGCAGGCGCGCACCGGTACCGAGAGCGGCGTGTAGTTCACCTGATAGATGGAACAAAGCCAGCCATTCCGGCTGGCTTTTTTATTGTGCGCACTGGAAGAGCCCAAACGGTGCCCAGAGCATTTGACACCCCGTCTAAGTCCCATTTATTCTAATAACTTGCGACGAGGTTCCTGTTCCCTCAGGCAGGCTTCCGTCTGCTGATCCCCTGGAGTTCAAGATGTTCATACGCGTGCGGGACCTGGCCGCCGAGCCCCTAAATTTTGACGAGGCGTTCAGCCCGGGAGCCATTGACTTCGGGTCGGAAATCCGGCAGGAAAAGCCGCTCCTAGCCAAGGGCCGGGCGGAGGTCATTGAGGAACGCGGGGCCGAGGCGACGATTTCTGATATCCGCCTGGTCGGCAGCTTCTCGACCAACCTGGAGCTGCGCTGCGCGCGGTGTCTCGAACCGGTAAAACGATCGGTTGGGACAAACTTTGACCTGTTATATCGCCCGCTGGGCGCGGTCCGGATGCCCCACGAGAGCTCGATCAGCGAGGTGGAAACTGAAATCAGCTACTATGAAGGCGAAGGCCTGCTCCTGGAAGATGTGCTGAAAGAGCAGGTGCTGCTGGCGGTACCGCTGAGAGAGGTGTGCCGCGCCGAGTGCAAAGGATACTGCGCCGGATGCGGACGCAACCTCAATGTCGAATCTTGCGCCTGCCCTGAACCGGTAACCGACCTGCGCTGGTCGGCGCTAAAAGACCTTCGCGACAAGTTGCAAAAGTAAATTTTTAGCCTAATATCCATAAGCCAAGTAGAGGAACTGAACTATGCCTAATCCCAAACGACGACACTCCAAGGCCCGTACTTCGAAGCGGCGCGCACACGATGCCCTCAGCCGCCACTCGCTCTCCGAGTGCCCAAATTGCCACGAGCGCAAAATGCCGCATCGCGCGTGCGCCAAGTGCGGCTACTACAAAGGACGCGAAGTTCTCGAAGTCGAAGGCAGCAAATAACCGGACACGGTCCTGCCTTGCCAACAGAACGCAAGCCACGAAGCAGCAGCCTGACCAGCATGGGAGAGACCCTGGAGTCTTTGGCCCGCGCCTTCTCCGACGAACCCGAGCATGCGCCGCCAAGCTTCACCATTGCTGTAGACGCGATGGGCTCGGACCGCGCGCCCAAACCCGAAATCGAGGGGGCAATCCAGGCTGCGCGGCACGGCTTCGCCCGGGTGATTCTCGTCGGGCGCGAGGAGAAGATTGCTGCCGAGCTCGCCCATCATCCCTCGCATCAGAACCTGCCGATTGAAATTCTGAACGCCAGCGAAGTCATCGGCATGCACGAGAAGGCCGCACAGGCGGTCCGCTCCAAGCGCGATTCCTCGATGCGAGTGGGGCTGCGCCTGGTGCGCGAGGGCCGCGCACACGGATTTGTTACCGCCGGCAACACCGGAGCGGCCATGGCTACTGCCAAAATGGTTCTGGGTGCCCTGCCGGGCGTGGATCGGCCCGGGCTTGCGGCCGTGTTTCCTACCGCCGCAGGCTCTGCCGCCATCATGATCGATGTTGGCGCCAATGTGGACTCCAAGCCCCACAACCTGGAGCAGTTTGCGGTGATGGGCGAGATTTATTCGCGCAGCGTATTCAACATCAAACGCCCCAGAGTGGGATTGCTTTCGATCGGCGAAGAAGAATCCAAGGGCAACGAATTGACCCGTGAGACTTTCGGTTTGCTCAAGCAGTTGCCGCTGAACTTCGTGGGCAACGTTGAAGGCCGCGACCTGTACAACGGCAAAATCGACGTGATCGTGTGCGACGGCTTTGTCGGTAATGTGGCGCTCAAGATTTCTGAAGGCTTGGTGGAAACCGTCCGTTTTCTGCTGAAAGAGTCACTGAACGCCACCATCAGCAGCCAGGTCGGATACTTGCTCTCGCGCCGCGCCTTCGCCGACTTCAAAAAGCGGCTCGACTACACCGAGTACGGCGGTGCTCCATTGCTGGGAATCAAGGGCGCAGCCATTGTCACCCACGGCTCGTCAAATGCGAATGCCATCAAGAACGCGGTTCGCGTTGCCGCTGAGTTCGTCGCTACCAGCGTGAACCAACACATTGAAGAGGAGTTGGGGAAGCGGCGCTCCGAAAACCACGAAACCGGGCCTGACGATGCAGCCGGGGCACTGGGCGCGGAAATCTAGATTCGAACAATGCAAAGAAAACTTGCATACTTGTTTCCTGGCCAGGGTTCCCAAAGTGTGGGTATGGGAAAAGAACTGGCCGCGAGCTACCCAGTTGCGCGGGAGACTTTTGCCGAAGCTGACCGCGCTCTCGGCTACGCCATTTCTGACCTGTGCTTCAACGGCCCGGAAGAGAAGCTGAAGCTCACCGAAATAACCCAGCCGGCAATCCTCACTGCATCGGTGGCGGCGTGGCGCGTGATCGAGCAAAAGGGCATCGCTCCCACGGCGGTCGCCGGACACAGCCTGGGAGAGTATTCAGCGCACGTGGCGGCGGGGACGATGAGCTTCGCAGACGCAGTCCGCACCGTGCGCAACCGTGGCAAGTACATGCAGGAGGCGGTGCCGGTGGGCCAAGGCGCAATGGCTGCCATTCTCGGCACGCCGCTTGCGGAGCTGGAGAACGTGTGTCGCGAGGCCGCTTCCGGCGGCGAAGTCTGCCAGCCCGCCAACATCAATTCTCCGGAGCAGATTGTCATCTCCGGCAGCAAAGCTGCCGTGGAGCGAGCGGCCGAACTTGCGAAGACGCGCGGCGCCAAGCGCGCCGTGATGCTTCCGGTGAGCGCGCCATTCCATTGCGCACTGATGCAGCCCGCGCAAGACCGCCTGGCCGACGATTTACGAAAGCTTCAGTTTGGGTCGCCCAAGATTCCGGTAATCGCCAACATCGATGCCCAGCCAAAAATTGCCGCTGACCCCAGCCGCGATGCCTTGATCCGCCAGGTCACGGGTGCAGTGCAGTGGGTACGCACTATTCAAAAGCTGATCGCAGATGGTGTGGAGACTTTTGTGGAAGTGGGCCCCGGCAAAGTCCTCTGCGGATTAATGCGGCAAATCGATCGCAGCAAAACCTGCCTCAACGTGGAAGATGAAAGTTCTCTTCAGAAAACGCTAGGTCAGTTGAATGAGATCAAAACCGAGGTCTCTTTATGAACATCCCGAGCGCAGCGAGGGATCCCTATCGGTTTCGAAGACTTGTAGGGATCCCTCGCTGCGCTCGCGGTGACAATTTAAGAAGGCTCACAAAGGGGCCTGGCTCAGTACGGCGAGAACGTCAGGCTCTTGTCGCCCTTTTCCACCCACAAGCGGGCCGGCTCGGCACGGCCGTTCACCGTCACTTCAACAATAACGCCACTGGTTGAGGAGCCTCCGCCTGAGGTGCGGGGGCTCATGGTGCTTGCGATCTTGTGGCTGTGAATGGGACCGTACTCGCCGCCTGGTCCCCAATCCAGATAAAACGAGTTGAACGGATATTGCGCGTGCTTCTGCTGGTTTTGCTTCCAGCTGGGGTCGGCAGTCCAAATGCCGTAAGCGGTTTCAAAGTCCTTGGCTTCCAGCCGATCGAAGAAGCGGTTCACCACGCGCTCTTCCGGCCAGTAGCGGAACTCCCAGGCAACAAAGGCAGCGACCAAGACCGCGAAGACCAACAATACGATTAGTTTCTTGCGCTGCTTTTCGCGCTTCTCGTCGTAAGTTGGCGGATTGAGCAGGGTCATAGGGAGTTATGCCGCAGAACGATAGTACCAAGTGGGGAACACGGTTAGAAAGCGACAGCAGTAGCGCCGCCGTCTCGGCGGCTGGTGCGGCGCTACAGCGTGCGCTTGAACAGCATGGTCGCCCCCGTCAGCATCACCATGGCAAAAACCGTCAAATAGAGCAGGTCGCCCCAAATGGCGACCAGCCCGGCCTCGCGCAGCAACAGTGACTTGAATCCATGTACCGCATAGGTGAAAGGGTCAATCCACGCGATGGCTTGGAGCCACGTGGGGAACGCTTTGATGGGATAAATTGCGCCGCTGGGGAAGAACAGAAGCGTGTTCAGAATGCCGAACACAGCGCGGGGAACCAGCGGATCTTCTACCCGCGCCATCAGGAAAGACATCATGGTCACGAAAGCCATGGATGTCACGCCGATCATTAACAGCGCGAGCACCAGCGTCTGCGGCCTGAAGGTGGCGCTGACGCCGGCGATCAGTGAACCCACAATACACAGCACCAGCCCGGCGCCAATGGCTTTGACAGCACCCGCGATGTTGAGCCCAAACACCAGTTCGAGCTTGCTGATCGGCGTAACCAGGTAGCCTTCGTGCACCCCGCGGGCTTTGTCGTCGATGTAAACAATACCCCCGCCAATCATCACGGAGACGAACATGGCCAACGCTATCGAACCTGGCAGCAAGTACTTCAAGTACTCGATATAGGGATAGAGCTCCACGATGTCGAGCGCCACCTTTTGCACCAGCCGCGGCTCGATTGCCGGCTGATTCAGCGCCTGCACCAGTTCCTGGAAGGTCTGCTGCAGAGTCGAGGTCATGAAGTTATCGCTGTTGTCCACAATGAGCGCGATGCGCGGCCGGTTCTGCATGTAAAAGTCACGTGAGAAGTTCGGCGGAATTACGATGGCGCCTTCCAGTCGCCCGTTACGCACATCTTCCACCGCGGTCTTCTCGTCGTCGTAGTAAATCGGTTTGAAAGTACGGGCATTGGCGCGGATGGAGTCGATTGCCTCGCGTACTCGAAGAGCTTGCACGCCCCGGTCGTGGTCGACTATTCCCAGGCGCGCGTCCTTGATTTTTCCGCCGAAAGCATTGCCCAGCACGATGAGCTGCACCAGCGGAAAGACCATGGAGACCAGCATTAGTGCCGGCGAGCGCACGAATTTCCGCATGTCCCGCTCTACTAACGCCATGATTCGGTTCATTGTGGCCTCCTTAGCGTCCGGTACCGGCCAGCCAGCCGGTGTAGGCGTGAGCGCTTACCGTCTGATCGCGTAGTTGGCGCCCGGTGTAGTGCATGAAGACGTCGTCCAACGTGGTGTTGTGTACGGAGAGTGCTTTTACTTCCACGCCCGCCTTCAAGGCGGCTGCCACCAGCTCAGTAATGGTTTGCGTGCTGTTGTCTGACATGATGCGAAACCCGGCCGGGCCCTCTGCTTGTACTGAGCGGACGTTAGGCATGCTGCGCAGCGTTTCCAGCCAGTTCGCGGGTGCGCCGGCGAAGTGCACTTCAATCACGTTCGCGCCGGGGACCGTCGCCTTCAACGCCGTGGGCGTATCCAGGGCGACAAGCTTTCCGTGATCGACGATGGCGATGCGGTCGCACAACTGGTCAGCCTCGTCCATGTAATGCGTCGTGATCAACACGGTGAGATTCTGTTTTTGCTTGATGTTGGCAAGCATTTCCCACACTGCCACGCGCGAGACTGGATCAAGGCCAGTGGTGGGCTCATCCAGAAAAAAAATCTTGGGACTATGTACCAGCCCGCGCGCAATTTCCAACCGTCGGCGCATGCCGCCCGAGAGGTTCTTGGCCGGGGCGTCGTGCCACTTGCTGAGGTCCACCATTTCCAGCAACTCGTCAATGGTGCGATTGCGCTGCTGGGCGGGTACGTCGTAGAGCTTGGCGTGGATCAGCAGGTTCTCGTAGACGGTCATGTCCAGATCCGACGTCATTGCCTGCGGAATCACACCCATACAGCGACGGACGGCATTCGCTTCCTTGCTGACGTCGTGCCGCATGATGCGCGCCGCGCCGGCGGTGATGGGCAGCAACGTGGTCATCATGCGTATCAGCGTGGATTTTCCAGCGCCGTTCGGTCCCAATAATCCGAAGATCTCGCCTTCTTTCACTACGAAGGAGATGTCATCAACCGCGGTGAACTCGCCGTATTTCTTGACGATGTGCTCAACTTCAATTGCGTTCGCCTGGCCGCCGCCGGGACCGTTCGTGGATTTGGCAAAGCTGCTCATTTGTTCTCCAGCTTTGACTTTGGAACCAGGACCTCGGCGGTCATGCCGGGCGCCAGTTTCTTCTCGCGGTTATCGACCGCAAGTTTAAGAACAAATGTTTTGATATCGCGTTTGCGTCGGCCCACATCGCGCTGCGTAGCAAAGTCGCTCTCCACCGCTTTGAAGATCACTTTGCCGTCGACAATTTGGCCGGAGGGCAATCTGACTTTCAGGGTGTCGCCGAGGGCGATGCGGTCAGCGTAAGTTTCAGGGAGCGGAGCACGCACCCAGGTATCGCCCAAATCGATGATGGTCACGATCGGCGAACCAGGACCGACGACTTCGCCTTGGCGCGCCACACGCATCGAGACGGTGCCACTCACCGGCGCGAGCACACGGGCGTAGCCAAGACGTGCCTCAGCCTGGGCGCGCTCGGCTTCGGCGGCCAGCGCCTGCGCGCGAGTAGTCGCCACGGTGCTCGTAGCCGCCTGCGCCTGATGGGTGCGGGCCTGCGCCGCTTTCAGTTCCGCCTCCGCCGCGCCGACATTTTCTGCCGCACTTGCCACGCGCGCCTGTTGGGCTTTCACTTGTGCGTTGATCTGGTCGCGTTCCTGCCGCGACGCCACTCCCTGGTCGGCCAGCGACACGATTCGCGACTGATCTGTTTGTATGCGCTCCAGGTCAGCTTGCGCCTCGGCCAGTGCCGCCCGCGCCGCCTGCAAGCGTGCCCGCGCGTTGGCGACGTCGCTCGAGGTTGTTCCCATCGCCGACTGCTCCGAGGCGCGGCTCTCGGCTACGCGCGAGCGCTGGGCCTCCAGGTTCGAGGTGGCTGCGCGTTGCTGTGCTGCCAGTTCGGCGGAATCAAGCTCTGCAATCAAGTCGCCCTGCTTCACTTCGCTGCCCTCATCGACGGTCAATCTCTCAATTCGCCCGGTAATCTTGGGACTCACGATTACCTCGTT
>Ga0070697_100000771_pt1 | contig 23983 bp, 15 predicted proteins | sample KBSK1501metaG_FD_65475 | JGI IMG/M metagenome (GOLD analysis project Ga0070697, IMG submission 65475) | Corn, switchgrass and miscanthus rhizosphere microbial communities from Kellogg Biological Station, Michigan, USA - KBS K1-50-1 metaG | ecosystem: Host-associated > Plants > Roots >... | reverse complement strand
GCGACTTTCATAGCCGCGTACTCTTTCTCCTTCATGGGTTTTCCCTTCTGCGTTCCGTCGATCGAGCGAAATTCGACGGCGCCGTCTTCGTGGAACACGTGCTCGTGAGTCTGGCCCTTGGTGGGGCCGTCCGTCCAAGTGAAGCGGATCGTCTTCCCGCGAATCTCCGGGGCCCGGGGTGCGTCTGCCATTGACACCTCCTCGATTTTTGAGTTTGTCCGCGAACGTCCCGCTCAGGTCAGCTCGAGCGGTTCGCCCGGGCGCAGCCCGCTTCGGCATTCCAGCGCCAGCAACTGGCGCTTGATCTCCAATCCTCCCCCGAAACCGGTCAGCGACCCGTCCGCGCCAATGACTCGGTGGCACGGGATGACGATCGGAAGAGGGTTGCGGCCGTTGGCCGCCCCGACCGCCCGGGGAGCGAGCGGTCTGCCGACTCGGCGCGCGAGCTCGCGATAGGACACGGTATCGCCGTAAGGAATGGTCGTGAGCGCGGACCACACTTCTCGCTGGAAGGGCGTTCCTTGCGGCGCCAGCGGGAGCTCGAACCGACGCAACTTCCCGGCGAAGTAGGCATCGAGCTGGGCGAGCGCTTCCGAGAAGGGCTCTTCAGTCCGCCGCCAATCGGGCGCGGGCTCGACCGGATGGAATCCGTTCTGAAAAGAAATCCTGCGCAAGCCTTCCTGATCGCCGGCGAGCAGCAACCGGCCGATCGGTGTGGAGACGGCGCAGTAGTCCATCACCTTCCTGCAGCGATTCTCTCGGGCGGATCGGCCGCGCGCGCCAGGTCGGCCGAATCCCGCCACAGCAAGAGAGCTGCATACGCGCGCCAGGGCCGCCATTGTTCAGCACGTTTCCTCAACGCCGCGGCCGTGAGAGGACGGCCCTGGGCGGCCGATCGAAGCAGGACCAAATCGTTGACGGGGAAGGCATCCGGTTGTCGCAACGCGCGCATGGCGATGTACTGCGCCGTCCATTCGCCGATGCCCCGGATGCGAACGAGGCTGTCCAGCGTCTCCTCTTCGGTCCCGGAAAGCGTGAGGCGGCCGGAGACGACGGCTTGCGCGAGCGAGCGAATCGCGCGCGCCCGGACCCGCGGCAATCCGGTCAGGCGGACTCCGGCCACGACCTGGGGAGTGGGAAAGACGACGGTCAGCCCTCCCGAGTCGGGGACGGAGAGCCGCTCCCCGTGCTTTTTCGCCAGCTGGCCGGCCAGCGTCGAGGCAGCGGCCACCGTCACCTGTTGGCCCAGAATCGCGCGGACACCCAGCTCGAAGCCATCCCACGCCCCCGGGACCCTCAGGCCCGGATACTTCTTCACGAGCCGCCCCAACAAGAGGTCGCGACGAAAGCGTCGCGCGATGACCGATGGATCCGCGGAAAGATCGAACATGGCGCGCAGTCGAGTCACGATCGGCAAGAGCGACACGGCCTCCGGGAAGCGAATGCGGGCTTCCAAGGCCTGCGCGCTTTCTTCGTGGCGGACTTCCAGGATTCCGTGCTGCCCATCGAGCGCAAACGAACGCCGATAAGCGCCGGAGACGACCTCCTCGACACCGGGGATGGCTCGATTTGCGAGAAACGCGAGGAGCGACTCCCAATCATAGGGAGCCCGGTAGGAAAGTCGGAAGACATACTCGTCGGGCCGCGCGCGCAGCGCGACCGGTCGCATGCGGCGCAGCTGCGAAGGAGTCCGGCCGTACAGTCCGCGAATCGAGTCGTTGAAGCGGCGGACACTTCGAAAACCGGACGCCAGCGCAACCCGAAACATGGGCAGATTCGTATCGCTGATGAGTTGCTTGGCAAAGTGCAGACGGGCCGCCCTCGCCACGGCGGCGGGCGAAGCGCCGAGATGAATTCGAAACAGCCGGTCCAGATGGCGGGCGCTCACGCCGAGGCGCTCGGACAGATCCGTCACGCGTTCTTCCTGGAGCGCGCCTTCCGCGATCAGGCGCAAGGCTCGCTTGACCGTCGTCGACGTGCCGTTCCACGCGGGTGTGCCGGGAGCCGTCTCCGGGCGGCAGCGAAGGCAGGGCCGGTAGCCCGCTTCCACCGCTTCCTCGGCTGACCGGAAGTATCGAACGTTTTCCCGCCTGGCCGTGGGCGACGGGCAGATCGCCCTGCAATAGATGCCCGTCGAGAGAACGGCGATGAAGAACCGTCCATCGAATCGCGAGTCGCGGGCCAGGCGCGCCCGGTCACAGATTTTCGGGTCTAACTCCATCGTGCCCGAAGCCTACCTCTCCGCCGCGGCCGCATATAGCCACTTTCGGACATGGCTGTCGAGGCGCCGCTGCATCGAACCGGCCGGAAACCGGGGCAGGGACAAACGAGACGGCGCGCTTGTCGCTAGGAGTTGAGCTGCGTCCGCAGAAAGGCGACGGTGAGCGGCCAGGCTTCGCGCGTCGCCTTCAGGTTCGCGCCGTTGCGATCTCCCTGGGCGCGCAGGAAACCGTGGCCGGCGCCATCGAAGAGGTGCGGCTCATATTTCTTCCCGAGCTTCTTCATCTCCGCCTCGGCGGGCGGGATCGTCGCGTCGACGCGCGCGTCATCGCCGCCGTAGAGGCCGAGGACGGGCGCCTGGATCTTGGCCAGCTCAGCGGCCTCAGGCGAAGTCCCATAGTAGACGACGGCCGCGTCCAGCTTCGGCTGAGAGGCCGCATAGGAGAAGCTCTGTCCGCCGCCCCAGCAGAACCCGATCGTGGCGGTCTTGCCGTTCGCGGCGGGGAGCCTGACCGCCCAGCCGCGCACCGCGTTCAGGCGTACGGTGACTTGTTCGGGGGTGAGTCCGCGGATCAGCTTGACGACATCGTCGCGGCTCGGGAGCGAATCCGTTCCTCCCCCGTTCGGCCCCTTGCCGGTAATGAGGTCGGGGGCGACGGCGATGAATCCTTCCCGGGCGAGCTGGTCGGCCACGCCCCGGATCCAGTCGGAAAGGCCGTAGATCTCGTGGATGACGATCACGACCCCCGCCTTGTCCTTGCGCTCCGGATAGACGATCCAGGTGCGGACGGAATCTCCCGGCCCGACTTTGACGTCCACGTATTGGCCGTGTCGGGGCGACTTCTCGAGCGCCGCTTTCGCCGTCTCCTCGGCGGGAGGAAGCGTCTCGTCCCGCGCGATCGGGACAACAGCGGGAGCAGCAGACACCGCAGGAGCCGCGGTCGGACTCATGTGACCGGCATGGCCCGCATGGGGATCCGTCTGGGCGAGCGCGAAGCCTGCGATTAGGGAAACAAAGGCGGCGGTCAACGTCCGGCTCATCAGAACCTCCTCATTTGAGACCTCCGAAAGGGCAGGTCCGGATCGGCCCGCTATTTTGACACCCTCCGTCTGGCTTCATAATCTCGGTCCTGATGATCGGCCGGACCATTTCCCATTACCGCATCGAAGAAAAGCTCGGCGAAGGCGGGATGGGGATTGTCTATCGCGCCGTCGACGCACACCTCGGGCGCAGCGTGGCGATCAAGGTCCTCCCGCCGCACGCCGTCGGCGACTCGGAACGCAAGTGGCGCTTCGTCCGCGAGGCGAAGTCGGCTTCGGCCCTGAACCACCCCAACATCGTCACGATCCATGACATCGATAGCGCATCTTCGGACGCGGGCGAGACGGTCGACTTCATCGCCATGGAATACGTGGAGGGAGAATCGCTCGCGAAACGGATCGAGAGAGGCCGGCTTAAGGTCGAAGACGCGCTCGACTGCGCGGTTCAGGTCGCGAGCGCCCTCGCGGCCGCCCATGCGGCCGGCATCGTGCACCGCGACATCAAGCCGGCCAACATCATGGTGACTCCTGGCGGGTCGATCAAAGTGCTCGATTTCGGATTGGCCAAGCTGGTCGAGCCGTCGGGTCGTGCGGACGAGGCGGCTCCCACGATGACGAGCCCCTACTCTCTTCCGGCGCAGACTCGGCAGGGGACGGTCCTGGGGACCCTGGCCTACATGTCGCCCGAACAGGCGGAAGGCAAGCCGGTCGACGCGCGCACAGATGTCTTCTCTCTCGGGGCGGTCGTCTACGAGCTGCTCGCTGGCAGACGTCCGTTCGAAGGCGACTCGCAGATCGCGACGATCACCGCAATCCTGCGCGACGATCCACCGGCGTTGAAGACCTTCCGGTCCGACGTGCCTCCGAGCGTCGAGCGAATTCTTCGGCGGGCTCTCGCGAAGAAGCCCGACGACCGTTACTCTTCGGCCGCCGGAATGCGAGATGAGCTGGAGAGTATTCGGCGGCCTCGCGGCGGCGCCCCGTCCTCCCTCCGCCGGCGGGCCGTCTCGCTTCCTCTCGCCGCGGCTCTGCTGCTGGCTGCCGGCGTCGGAACTTGGGCCTGGGTGCGCGCCGCTCATGTCCGGCGGGCCCGCGAGGTCGAGCTTCCCGAGATTGCGCGCCTGACCGATAAGAACCAGCCCGTCGCCGCGATGCGCCTCGCGCGCAAGGCCGAGCGCTACGTCCCGCAGGAGGTTGAGCGGATGCGCCGCGATTGGGCGCCGGTCTCCATCGAAACGACACCGTCCGGCGCTGCGGTTTCGGCCAAGGAGTATGTGGGCGGCGAATGGGAATCGCTTGGCAGGTCGCCTCTGCGGTTGCGGATGCCGTTTGGATACTACCGATGGCGGATCGTGAAGGAGGGTTTCGAGCCGGTGGAGAGCGCCGCGACACCCCTCCGCCTGACCCCGTTTCGTCTCGACCCGGTCGCCTCGGTTCCGCCCGGAATGGTCCACGTTCCCGCCGGGAGCTTCGAGCTCGGCAGCGTCGGGGCGGTGGACCTCGCCGACTACTGGCTCGACAAGTACGAGGTGACCAATCGCCAGTTCAAGGAGTTCCTGGACCACGGGGGGTACCAGAAGCGGGACTACTGGAAGCAACCTTTCGTCAAGGAAGGCCGCGCTCTTTCCTGGGAAGAGGCGATGGCGGAGCTCCGCGACACGACCGGACGCTCCGGCCCCTCGACCTGGGCGCTCGGCGCTTATCCCGAGGGCCACGCGGAGGATCCCGTCGGCGGGGTCTCGTGGTACGAGGCAGCGGCCTACGCCGAGTTTGCCGGCAAAAGCCTTCCGACCATCTACCACTGGTACAAGGCTGCGGGTATCGGAATCTACTCAGACATCCTCCGAGTCTCCAATTTTGGCGGCAAGGGCCCGGCCCGCGTCGGCGCGCACCAGGGAATGACCCCCTACGGCAACTACGACATGGCGGGAAACGTCAAGGAGTGGTGCTGGAATGAGACCGGCAGACGCCGATACATCCTCGGTGGCGCCTGGAGCGATCCGGTCTACATCTTCGGACAGTCGGAGGCGCACTCCCCATTCGATCGCGCGGTCACGTATGGCTTCCGCTGCGCCCGCTACACCTCTCCCCTTTCCGCAGCCTTGACGAGCCCGGTCGAGCAGGTGGTGCGCGACTACTCGAAGGAAAAGCCGGTCTCCGACGAGATTTTCAACACCTACCGAAGCTTCTTTGCGTACGACCGGTCGCCCCTCGACGCCAAAACGGAAGCCGTCGACGAGTCCTCCCCTTACTGGCGCAAGGAGAAAATCAGCTATCGGGCCGTCTACGGCGGCGAGCGGATCCCCGCTTTTCTTTTCCTTCCACGCAACGCAACTGCGCCGTATCAGACGGTGGTCTTTTTCCCGAGCTCGCAGGCACAGCTCGTCCGGTCGAGCGAAGAGCTCGATATGAGGTTTCTCGACTTCGTCATTCGCAGCGGCCGCGCGGTTCTCTTTCCCATCTACAAGGAGACCTATGAGAGGCTGAGCGCGCCGGACGAAAAGAGAGGGCCCAACTTTCGGCGGGACATGGTCATCGCCTGGTCCAAAGATTTGGGACGCTCCCTGGATTACCTGGAGACTCGGACGGACATCGACCGGCAAAAGCTCGCCTTCTACGGAATGAGCCTCGGCGCGATCGACGGAGTCGAGCTGGTGGCGATGGAGGACCGCTTCCAAACCGCGGTCTTCTTGAGCGGCGGCTTCCGGTTTATCCGCGTGCCGCCCGAGATTGAGCCGATTAATTTCGCGCCGCGGGTGAAGGTTCCGACGCTTCTCCTGGGCGGCAGGCAGGACCTCGCGCATCCGCTCGAGACTGCGCAGAAGCCCCTGTTTCAATTGCTCGGGACGCCGGAGAAGGACAAACGACACTATGTCTTCGAGGGCGGACACGTCGCGCCCCGCATCGAGCCGATCATCAAGGAGATCCTGGACTGGCTGGACCGCTACCTGGGGCCCGTGGGAACGAGGTCCAGCTGAGCTTCACAGCTGGACGGAGTTAACGGAGATCCCTCCGGGAACCGAGGCGGCGTCGCTGCGGACGGTTCGCGGCGCCCGAGATCCGTTGCGCTCGTAGCGCCCGGTTTTTTCTGACAGCGCGATCCGGTACGTGAGAATCGTCCTGCCATCTTCAGAGCTTGCGAGAGGACCGGTGCCTCGCAGGACGTAGGAAGGGTGGACATTCGAACCGGGCGGCAGACGTCCACGCCGCATCAGTAGATTGAAACCTTCGATCGCTCGGGCGCCCTTGAGCTCTTCGAATTCGCCCCACGCGATCACGCTCTCCCAGTCTGCCGGGCCTCGCACTCGGTCAACCTGGAAGCACACCAGCGGGTTCTCGCGCATCATTCGTAGCTTCAAGCCCTCCGTCGAGTGGCCGTAGACGCTTCCGGACTCGTATGCGTACGTGATGGGAACGACGTAGGTCCGTCCCTGCGCGTGACAACCGATGCGTCCGGTCACCTCATTCAGCAGCAGACTTTCGATAGCCGCGGCGTCGAGCTCTCCCAGCACAGCTGTCCCCCGGCGGACAGTAGCACGAGGAAGCGGCGGATCGCTCGCCGTCAGTCGGCGGTTCGGCTGACGGGTAACGGCACACGGCTAACGGCTTCAGTCCGTCCTGTCGAGTGGCTTGCCATCAAGATAGGCCGCGTGGCCCGCGCGCGGGTCCGCCTGGCCCGGCGCTGAACCGAAAGACAGGGGAAAGAAAACACGGCGATCAGTCCTGGCGGCATCTGAGCCTCCTCATCCGAACTATCATCTCGACTGTCGAGACTCGAGTCTCCACTTTCGGTACGAAACTTCTGGATATGACCGACCGGACCATCTCTCACTACCGTATCGAAGAGAAGCTGGGCGAAGGCGGAATGGGTGTGGTCTACCGCGCCTTCGACAGCCATCTGGACCGGACCGTCGCGATCAAGCTTCTCCCGCCGCACGCGGCGGATGACTCGGAGCGCCGGTGGCGGTTCATCCGCGAGGCCAAGGCCGCATCCGCCCTGAACCACCCCAACATCGTCACGATCTACGACATCGACCGCGCGCCGATGGGAGACGGCCAGCCGGTCGATTTCATCGCGATGGAGTGCGTCCAAGGGGAGACTCTCGACCGCGTTCTCGCCGGGCGCCGGCTGACGATCGAAGAGGCGATCTCCTACGGAACGCAGATGGCCGCGGCGCTCGCGGCGGCCCACGCCGCAGGCATCGTCCACCGGGACGTCAAGCCTGGGAATGCAATCGTTACGTCTTCGGGTCAGGTCAAGATGCTCGATTTCGGTCTGGCCAAGCTCGTCGAGCCCGGCGGCGCTCAGGCCTCTCCCACCGACTCGCTCGCGGGCACGATCACGGCGGCCACGGCCGCGCCCGGCACCCGCGAAGGCGCGATCCTCGGGACGCTCGCCTACATGTCGCCCGAGCAAGCGCAGGGGCAACCCGTGGACGCGCGCTCGGATGTCTTCTCCTTAGGGTCGGTCCTCTATGAAATGCTCTCGCGAAAGCGCCCCTTCCAGGGGGATACGACGCTGATGACGCTCGCCGCGATCCTGCGCGATCCCGTCGCGCCGTTGAGGTCAGTGCGATCGGACGTGCCCGCGGATCTGGAGCGCATCGTTACGCGCGCACTCGAGAAGAAACCTGAGGACCGCTATCCCTCCGCCTCGGAAATGCTCAAGGACCTCGAAGAATGCGGCAGACGAGTCCGGGGGATCGCTCCCGCCGCTTCGTTCAAGAGAAGGCCGGCGCTTTACGTTTCGCTCCTCGTTGTGGCGCTGGCGGCCGCGGGACTCGGACTCTGGGCCTCGGTCCGCGCCTCCCGCGTTCGCTGGGCACGTGAGGTGGCGATCCCGGAGATCGTGCGTCTGACGAAGAGCAATCAGCTTCTCGCGGCCTATCGCCTCGCGCGCCGAGCGGAGCGCTACGCGCCGGAAGAGATCGAACGCATGCGCCGGGACTCCTGGTTTCCGACTCCTGTCACGATCGAGACCGTTCCCCCGGGCGCTGGCGTCTCGGTCAAAGAATACACATCGCCGGACTCGGCCTGGGAACCGCTGGGCTCCTCTCCGATCCGAAACCTGCGCCTTCCAACCGGGTACTACCGATGGCAAATCGCGAAGAAGGGTTTTTCGCCGGTCGAGGCCGCCGCCTTCTATCGGCCTCCGGTTTTTCGGCTCGATCCGCCGGCATCGATGCCGAGCGGGATGGTCCACGTTTCCGCGGGAACCATTCAGCTTCGGAGCGTTCCATCGGTCGCGCTGCCGGACTACTGGCTGGACAAGTACGAGGTGACCAACCGCGAGTTCAAGGACTTCCTCGATCGCGGAGGTTACGAGAAGAAGGAGTACTGGAAGCAACCTTTCGTCCAGGAGCGCCGCGCGATGTCCTGGGAAGAGGCGATTGCGCAACTGCGTGATTCGACAGGGCGCCCCGGCCCCGCCACGTGGTCTCTGGGAAGTTATCCGGAGGGTCAAGCGGACTACCCGGTCAGCGGAGTCTCCTGGTACGAGGCCGCGGCCTACGCGGAGTTCGCCGGCAAGCGGCTGCCTACGATCTACCACTGGTACAACGCCGCGGGCGTGGGCATCTTCTCGGACATCCTGCGCCTCTCCAACTTCGGCGGGAAGGGCCCGGCCCGGGTCGGGTCCTATCGAGGCTTGAGCCCGTTCGGCAACTACGACATGGCCGGCAACGTGAAAGAGTGGTGTTGGAACGAGGCCGGCGAGAAACGCTACATCCTCGGCGGCGCCTGGAACGACCCGGAGTACCTCTTCCCCGAGCCGGAGGCCCGCTCCCCCTTCGACCGCTCCGCGACCAACGGGTTCCGCTGCATGAAAACGGCCAGCCCGCCGGAAGAGGCGCTTCTCCGTCCGATCGAGAGGGTCTCTCGGGACTTCTCCAAGGAGACTCCGGTCGGGGACGATCTCTTCCGGATCTTCCGCGGTTTCTACGCATACGATCGAACGCCGCTCGATGCGCGAACCGAATCCACCGACGAGAGCGCCCCCTACTGGCGGCGAGAAAAGGTGAGTTACCGTGCCGCCTACGGAGACGAGCGGATCCCGGCTTTCCTCTTCCTGCCCCGCAACGCCAGGCCGCCCTATCAGACCGTTGTCTACTTCCCCAGCGCAACGGCGCAGTTGACACGGTCGACCCAGAACCTCGAGATCCGGTGGATCGAGTTCGTGATTCGAAGCGGGCGCGCCCTCCTGTATCCGATCTACAAGGAAACCTACGAGCGGCTGAGCCCCGAGTCCTCGCGCGGACCCAACTTCAGGCGCGACACGGTCGTGGCCTGGTCCAAGGACCTCGGCCGGTCACTCGATTACCTGGAGACACGCCCGGAAATCGACCGCGGCAAGCTCGCGTACTACGGACTGAGCATGGGCGCCATCGAGGGCGTGGCCCTGGTTGCGCTGGAAGACCGCTTCCGCGCCGCCGTCTTCATGGCCGGCGGTTTCCGGCTCAGCCGCTATCCGCCCGAGATCGACACGATCAACTTCGCGCCGCGCGTCAAGACTCCCGTGATCTTGCTCGGCGGAAGCCAGGACTTCGTGGTCCCCGTGGAAACGTCGCAGAAGTTCCTGTTTCGTCTCCTCGGCACTCCTGAGAAGGACAAACGGCACTTCATTTTTGAAGGCGGACATGTCCCGCTCAGAATCGAGCCGCTGATCAAGGAGATTCTGGACTGGCTGGACAAGTACCTGGGCCAGGTCAGGACGACCGGCTGGGCCGCCGCGGCGTTAGGAGGAGGGTTTGGCGCGGGCCATCTCCTCGATCTCGGCCCACTCATTGTCCGAGACCGGCATGACCGAGAGGCGCGAGATCCGCACCAGAGGAAAGTCCTTGAAGGCGGGTTTGGCCTTGATCTCCGCGAGCGTGACAATTTTCAAATTGTTATCCTTCGCCCGGGCCAGAGCTGCGCGGATCTGTGCGACCGTCCGCGCGAAGACGATCACGGGAATCTTTCGCTCGACGGCGGGGACGAGCGCCTCGAGCTTCAATCGCGGCAAGATGCAAGAGGTGCGCTTCAAAGCATTTGAGCGTGCGGAACGAGCTCTTCAAGAAGGCAGGCTACCGCTTCCTATCAGACCTCCGATTGAGCGGATCGGCCTACCTGAGCGAGACGTGCTTAGGCGAAAGATTGAGCGAACGCTAAAGAAGCCCTATGACACCAAAGGCAGTCCGGTCGAGCTATTGCTCTATTTTCATGCTGATGCCGAGAAGCCTCTCACGGCTGGCTGCCTTCCGCCCATAGGCGACGTCGCTGAACATGTGAAGCATGTGATGCTCCCAATCCTGCAGAACTCGGCGGGACAATTTCGGCGAGTTTGGGTATACGAACGTTACCGGCCGAGCATTCTCTGGAGTTGGCCGGGGTGATGCAAGAAGCGAAACCGGCCGGAAGACTGTGACACCGAGTGGCGCGGGGTCTCGCCTGGTATATCAGGTGAACCCGATGAGTCCTTGCCGTCAGTCAATTCAAAGAGGCCCTGCACAGCCGCTCGGTAATTGCCAACTCCCGCGCACGACCCCGAGGTTGCTCGACTCGGTTCGATTCCGCCGCGGCTGATACCGGCAGGGAAGCAACTGTAGCCTGTCGCGTCAGTTTTCGGAATCGTACGGATTCCACGCGCCCGGGGCCTGGGCGAGGAACCTGGTGACGAGCGCGACGAATTCCTTGGGTGGAATTCGGCTTTCCTCGGCGCCCGTCATCGCGAGCTTCGGAGTGATTCTGTCCACGCCATCGAATGACCACCGACCTTGACCTGTTTCTTCGTCGGAAAGCTGCTTGGCTAACGCGGATAGATCGACCCGGGCCAGTGGTCTGCGGGATTGGTATTGAACCCAGCTCTCGTAACGATAGTGAAGCTCATAGGTTGATCCCTGCATGAGCAGAACGCGGAAGGATCCGATCGCGTTGTGCAGAGCCATCGGATGGCACACCGCACGGCGGTCCTGCGTGAAGCGATGGACCTTGCAGGCAGGGGTTGCCTCAGGCAGCGTCACGACCGCGAGGTCTATATCCGGAATCTCCTCGATCCGAACGCTTCCATCTCGAATCATCGCCTCGCCCTTGCTGAGCAATGCATCCTCCGCTTCCCAGTAACGGCGGAAGCGGTCGAGGTGATCGACGATCTCGGGAAGTTTCGGCAATAACTCCGAATAGAGACTGGCGGTTATTCGCGGATACGGATGGCGAAAGATCTTCCCGCCCAGTGGTGAGAGGTCGGGATCGGCAAACGCCGAAAGAGTAAATACGGCCCGGGCCGCGTCGCGAAATCGGTAGGTGCCGAAGTCGCCGGCCGATGCGATGTCTATCAGGAGTCTTTTCAACGATCCGGCTTCCGTGGGATGCAGAAGCGCAAAGATGCCGGCCAACCCGTCTTCATCAAAATGGTTATTGGAGACGGCTTCTGCCTTAACCCAAAGTTCCGGCTGCTCGAGGTAGTTGAAGACGATCTGCGTCGAAAGATCGTCTTTCAGCTTCATGGGTGTGCCGCTGTGCGGCCAATGGGACAGCGTGATCAGCGTGCTTTCGTTGCCGGACCCGTCTACAACGATATTCGGGGTGTCTCCCAACTCGTCAAATGGAACATACCGAATCATCTGCAGGCTCTGCTGACGGGAGATAGCCACCCCGCGAGGCACCCGATCGGGAGCGCGCCGGATGAAGCGTGTCGCCGCGCGCTAAGGCAGCCGAACCGACTCGACGCCGGCACTTCGATGACCGGATCCATGAGGGGACAACACCTCTCCCGGAGAACATCCCGAACGAAGCCGTCTTCCCCGACGTGGCGCAAGCCACCCCCTCTTCGATTCATCCTCTAGCCATTCCGGCTACCTCCGTACGACTAGTTAATAGCGAGCTGTCCCTCGCGAGAAAATTGACCATGTCGCCGCGCTTGGTACTGCGGGCAAGCAAGACTACGAGCCGCCCCCTTCTCCAACCCACGCTGATTCAAGTGGTGCGGGTCACGATGCGAGTAAATCACGACGCATGCCCGCAAGGCAGGCGCTCGCGAAGGAATCGAGGAGGAAAAATGAGGGTATCAGTAAACTGGCAATCGGGCGCTTTAGTGTCGCTTGCGTGGGCTCTCTCTATAGCCAGCGTACACGCGGCAGACTTCGTTTACACCAACAACGACCTCGGCGCAAACACTGTGTCAGCATTCTCCGTAGGCCCTACGGGTGTTTTGACCCCCGTCCCCGGCTCGCCTTTTTCGACCGCTGGATTGGGCTTGGGCGGTGGGTTCTTCGCATCCAATCGCGCCACAACCCGTACGGTGGGGAATACGTTATACGCCGCTAACGGTGGCAGCAATAGTGTTAGCGCCTTCACCATCAACCCCTCTACGGGAGTGCTCATACCCGTCGCTGGTTCCCCTTTCGCGACCGGCGGATCAGCCGGCTTCTTCGGAATCTCGTTGGCGGCGACCCCCAACGATCTATTCCTGTTCGCAGCCAACGGAGGTTCAGCTAATATCACCGTTTACAGCATTGCGGCGAGTGGAGCGCTGACTCCCATTGTCGGCTCCCCCTTCCCCGCCGGAGCCGGGGGAGCCCCAGACGGCATCAAGGTAACACCCGATGGCAATTTCCTGGCCGTGGCTCGGCCAATCATCAATGCGGTATCGATGTTCGCCATAGGCCCGACGGGTGCGCTGACTGCGGTTGCGGGCTCTCCGTTTTCGCCTGGCCTCCCTGGTCTGGGCTCCGATGCGGGTGTAGACATCAGATGTTCTGGTGACCGCCTCTTTGCCGGTCGAGCAACTGCTGGGTCCACTGCGGTGGATGTATTTAGCATCGCACCCACGGGCGCTCTGGCCGTGATCCCCGGCTCACCATTCTCCGGGCCAGGGATTAACTCTAACGTGCCATTGCTCAACGCGGACGACTTGCACCTGTTCGTGAGTAACCAATTCAGTAGCACGGTTACAGCATTTAGCGTGGCCGCCAGCGGCGCTCTCACCGTCGTTGCCGGATCCCCGTTCCCCACCGGCGGCGGGATCGCCTTCCCGGCTGGGATGGCAACGGACCAGGCTGGAAGTTTTCTATATGTGGCGAACGACTCCAACACCGTCAGTGTTTTCAGCATCGCCGGGACTGGCACCTTGACGCCGGCCCCTGGCTCGCCGTTCGCCACCGGAACTGCAGGTGCGTTGCTCTCGCTTACAGCATTTCCACCCAAAAGCTGCTGTCCGGTGCCGGTGATCAGCGGTGTTTCGGCCAGCCCGTCGGTACTTTGGCCGCCCAATCATAGCTTTGTGGATGTCATCGTAAGCTACACCGTAACGGATCCGTGTGCCAATACCTGTACGCTAGAAGTCAGCAGCAACGAGCCGATCGATGGCCTGGGCGATGGGAACACGTCGCCTGATTGGAACGTTGTCGATTCGCACGACGTGCAGTTACGCGCCGAGAGATCGGGCCGCGGCACTGGTCGCATCTACACGATTACGGTCACCTGCACGAATAACACAAACGGCAAAAGCTCGAGCGCGATCACGGCGGTGACCGTGCCTCACGACCAACACTAGATTCCATTTCAATGCAGTCCGCAGCGGGGCGGGCTCGGGCGTGAAGATCCATTCCCGGCCCTGGTCCGGTCGTCCGATCGGAAGCAGTCCGCTGACAGGGCTGGTCCCCCCCTCACCGGTGATGAACTCCCATCGCGTGCGCAGCTCTCCGAATGGGACGAGTTTCGAGTCAGCCGTCTGGGGCACTCGTCCTGACCGATGCCCACTCGAAGAACTATTCCCGGTCGCGACCGTTCGTGGATGACGGGCGTAGACTGGCACCTCACGATCTCCTGCGAATGGAGCGGGCGGCCATGTATAGTCGTCGCGGTCACTGGCCGCGCTTCAGACCCGTCTGGGAGCTCCTACTTCCGCGCGCCGAGGGATCTCAGCAGCTGAGAGTCGAGCCAGCGGATCGCGGTGCGGGAGACGCCAAATCGCACTGCGACTTCTTCTTGGGTGAGGCCGGCTTCATAGCGTAATCGCCAGAATTTCTGCATCCGGGCGGGGAGATGCGCAATCCTGGCGTGAAGAAGGTGTGCCGCCTCCGATTCGGACGTTGGCTCGCGCACAGCCTGTTGAGCGCGCGAGGTAGAGGGAGCCTCGTGGTGCCGCTTCCGGATGATATCCACGGCCTTGAAAGCCGTAAGACGGTGAAGCCAACCTCCGGCAACGACGAGGTTCGGGTCGGATTTCCAGAGCGCGATCAGGACCTCTTGAAGGAGGTCCGGAAGGTCAGCCGCCAAGAGGTGGTATCGCGCTCCCATACGTGCCGCAAGCCTCGGAACGTAGGGTGACCCGAGCCAATCTCCAATTCGCGCGGTCGCGCCGTTCGGCCGGTCGTCCAAGCCAGGAGACGCGCCCTTTGCGGACTCTTTCGGTCGTATCACGCCTCTCGAACGGCACCAGCGTGTCCGGTTTGTTGGTGGGTATCCGCTCCGTTCAAGCGGTCTGACGCGTGGGGCGGACTATATCAGGAACTCTTCGTCGCAGGATCCGGGCTCTCGCCCACCCGGCTGGGCCGGAGAACCGTCGGGCCGAGCTGCCCGATTGGTGAGATCGCGGGTCCACAGACCGCGGCTCCCGTAGGACTGCGAGAGAAATGAGCACTGCGCCAGCGCCGAGGAGCGTCGTGGGATTCCTGCGGCCTACGCCGTTGATCAGCACTGCACCGAAGCTGAGCTAGTCCGAAGATTCACCACCGCGAGTTTCCCTTTCCCACTCTCCTTCGGGCAACGTCAAGATCACTTGCAATCGGTAACCCTGGCTGGCACGACGGTGGTCAGCCTTTCGCCCGAGGATCTGCTCCCGTCCTTTGCATGCACGGCGCAAAGCACCTATGGAGACGGCTGGAATGGATCTGCGGCGTTGCTGAGCTCTCGCTCAGGGATGAATTGGGAACGGGTCATGGAGCAAGCACACAACCTGGGCAACAAGCGGAGGCTCTTCATTGGCCTTCTCCTAGCAAGCGCTCTCCTCGGGATCGCGCTCCCGGAAGAAGTCTGGGAAGGGGCCCGGGCCGATCCATTGGCGAAATCGCTCGTCAGGGAGGTACGCGACAGGCTTTTCTCTGAGGCTGAGCCCCAGCTCTTTGAACGATGGTTTCGTTACAGGGTGCGAGAACGCTGGCGGGACCGATAGCCGTCGTTCCTTGACGCTATCAGCAGAGTAACGACTCTGACTGCAAGAGACCGAGCGTTTCTGCCGCTGCCCGCATCTCTCTTCTTCCTCTACTATCTGATCCGGCCAATCCGGCTGGTTGGAGATTATGTTCTGGGCCCGTTGAGGCGCTCTTTCATCGAAAGCCGCACGCGAAATCACGCCAAAGCTGGCAGCGCCTAGGAAAGCTAAACGAGAGCAAAACAGGATAATCGAACTTCGTGTCAGGAAGAGTCTTCGCCGAGGCGCTCGAACCGCAGAAAGTCTCAACCACCCGCCATCTTCTCGATCTCGGCCCACTCTTTCGCGGAGACAGGCATGACGGAGAGACGCGAGATGCGGACCAGCGGAAAATCCTTGAAGACGGGTTTGGCCTTGATCTCCGCGAGCGCGACCGGACGCGGGAGCTTCCCGACCGGAGCGATGTCGACCGCCGCGAGCTTGCCCGATTTGTCCTTCGGATCGTCGTAGGCGTCGGTCACCGCCTTCGCGATCCCGACGACGGACTTCTCGTCGCCGGTGTGGTAATAGAAGACCCGATCCTCTTTCTTCACCTGCCGCAGGTATTTCTGCGCGAGCGGATTCTTCACGCCCGTCCAGGAGGTCTTCCCATCGCGGACGAAGTCGTCCCAGCCGTAATGGGTCGGTTCCTCTTTGAAGAGCCAGTTCATGAGTAGTTATCAGTTCTCAGTTCTCAGTTCTCAGTCTTCAGTTTCTCGGTATTAAAACTGATAACTGATAACTGACAACTGAAAACTAAATCCTACTTCCTCGGCCGGTTCTTGTAGCGCTCATACAGTTTCTTCTGCTTGTCCGTCAGGTCGAGCGGCTTTCCGTCGAGATACGCCGCGAGGACGCTCGTGCGCAGATCCAGGATGTCGCCGTCGGTCACGATCAGTGTCGCGTCCTTGCCTGGCTCGAGCGATCCGAGGCGGTCGGCGACGTTCAAGGTCCGCGCGGGCTCCAGCGTGATCGCCGCGACCGCCTTGTCTCGCGGGAAGCCGAAAGCCACGGCCGTCGCCGCCTGGTGGTTCAGGTTGCGGGCGTTGGGCGCCTCGCCCGGCGAGACCCCTTCGTTGAAGGCGACCCGCACGCCGGCCTTGGCCAGGGCCGCCGGATTGGCGAAGGCCGTGTCGTAGGCCTCGTCGGCTCGGCGCGGAAGCGGCAAAGTCTCCACCAGGACCGGCACGTTCGCCTTCGCGATCTCTTCGGCCATGCGCCAGCCGTCCTCGGCTCCGCACAATACAATCTTTAAATTGTTATCCTTCGCCCAGACCAGGGCCGCCCGGATCTGGGCGACGGTGTGCGCGAAGACGACCACCGGAATTCTGCCTTCGACCGCGGGAACAAGCGCCTCGAGCTTCGGATCGAGGTCGTGACGAGGGACGCCGGCCTTCCCTTCCGCCGCCCGCGCCCTCGCATAGGCGGCCGCGTCCGCGAAGACGTCCTTCAACTTCTGGACCGCCTCGTCGCGGCGCTTCTCCTGAAGACGCACGGAGAAGCGTGCAGTCGGCGATCGGTCGAGGTGCAGGTCGGGCCAGACCACCGTGATCGCGGCGGGCGCCTGGATCGTCGCGTCCTCGCGGGTCCATCCCTCCATCCGCATCGCGGCGAGCGAGCCGGACACGATGCCTCCGGTCGGAGACACGCCGGCGATCAAGATTCCACCCGAGCGCGCCACGGGCAAGAGCTCCGAGTCGTAGTTCATGGAGTAGTCGGCTCGGGCCTGCGGGTTGATCTCGCCCAGCTCCGTCGTATCGACGGTCGCCCGCACCGACTGGATCTCGACCAACCCGAGCACGGTCACCGCGGGCAAAAGCGATGGATAGACATGCTTTCCACGCACGTCGACGACCTTCGCACCGGATGGAGCCTGCGGTCCTGCGGCGACGGACACGATCTTGCCGTCTCGAAAAACGATCGTCCCGTTGGGGATGTCCGGCCCGCTCACTGGATGAATCGTTGCTCCGACAAGCGCGACCGTCTCCGCCCGAACGACGGCCGCGGCGAGAACAGCCGCCGAGAAGCCGAACGCACCCAAAAGCACTTTGAACTTTGAACCTTGAACCTTGAACATTGTCATCTTGCCCCAGGCGTCGGAGTCGGGGCTGCCGGCCTGGGAGTTGTAGCCGGTCCCGGCGGAGAGGGCGCCTCCGCGGGCGCGGGGCCGGGGGCCTTCTCTCCTTTCTCCGGCGCTCGCGTCGGAACTCGCTCCGCCGGCGACGCCTCGCGGCCGGAGGCGCCCGCCGTCCCTTCGGCGCCGCCGCGTCCGGCAGCCGCCCGGCGCTCCGCCTCGAGAACGCGCTTGGCCTTCAGGACCAGATCCACGCGCTCTTTCTCGAGCGCGGGGCGGGCCGCCAGATCCGCCGCGCGGTCGAAATATTTCTTTCCTTCCACCCACGTCTCCAGAGCGATCGAGAGACTCGACAGCGGATCTCCGCTCCAGAGGACGAAGTCGGCGTCCTTGCCCACCTCCAGTGACCCGACGCGTTTCTCGATCCCGAGCTGCCGGGCGGAATTGATCGTCACGAAAGCGAGCGCGTCGGCGGGAGGGACGCCGCCGTAGTGAACCGCCTTCGCCGCGTCCCAGTTCAATCGGCGCGCGAGCTCGTCCGAGTCGGAGTTGAACGACACGAGAGCGCCGCGCTCCCGCATCAAAGCTCCGTTGTAGGGAATCGCGTCGTAGGCCTCGGGCTTGTAAGCCCACCAGTCGGAGAAGGTCGAAGCGCCGGCGCCGTGCCTGGCGATCTCGTCGGCCACCTTGTAGCCCTCGAGCACGTGCTGGAAGGTGCCCACTTGCACCCTGAACTCGTCGGCGACGCGGATCATCTCGAGAATCTCGTCTTTTCGGTAGGAGTGGCAGTGGATCGGCCGCTTGCCTTCCAGGATCTCCGCGATCGCTTCGAGCCGGAGATCCGTGCGGACCGGGATCGGCGAGGCTCCCTTGACCGCGGCGGCCTTTCGATACTCCTCCTGGCGGCGGCGATAATCGCGCGCGGCCGTGAAGCGCTCGCGGATCAGGTTGGCGACCCCCATACGCGTGGCCGGGTAGCGCGGGCGCGGATTTTGGAAGTTCGATTGCTTGGGGTTCTCTCCCAGCGCGAACTTGATCCCCTCCGGCGCTCCGGGGAAGACGAGATCGTCCGGCCCACCTCCCCAGCGCCAGCGCGTGATCAGGGTCTGACCGCCGATTGCATTGGCCGAGCCGTGGAGAACGTTGGCCGTCGTGGTCCCGCCGGCGAGCTCGCGGTAGATCGCGACGTCCAGGGGATCGAGCACATCCTTGATTCGAACCTCGGCTGTGACCGTATGTGCGAACTCGTTGACATTGCCGTCGATCGCCGTGTGCGAGTGGGCATCGATGATGCCCGGCGTCAGATGCTTTCCCCGTCCGTCGATCTCCAGCGCGCCTGGAGGAGCCGAGAGGCCCTTACCGACGGCGGTGATCTTTCCGTCGACCGCGACGAGATCCGCCCCTTCGAGGATTCCCGCCGAGCCCTGGGTCCAGACCGTGGCTCCGCGCACGACGACAGCGCGCGGCTTCGCGAGCGGACCCGCCTCGCGTGACGGCAGCGGCCGGACGTCCGGCTCCGCCTTCTCGGGAGGGGCGGCAGGCAGCCGCGGAACCAGATCGGACGGCGCGCCGAGGCGGCCTCCCTCGGGCCGCTTTTGCTCGGGCAGCTCGATGCGCCGGCCGTCGATCCAGATCTCCGTGACGCGGCTGCCTTCCGCGAAGGGCTCGCCGGTCTCGACGGCGAGGTCGGCGATCTTGCCCGCCTCGATGGTGCCGAGCCGGTCCGAGAGCCCGAGCTGCCGCGCCGGGACGGTTGTGAGCGCGGCGAGCGCGTCCTCGCGCGAGAGGCCGCGCGCGAGAGCTTCGCGCACGCGGCGAGGAAAATCCTCCGCGTTTTCCAGGCCCGATGTCGTGAAGGAGAAGGTGAGACCGGACTCCTTCATCCATTTCGGGTTCGACGGCGAGCGGTCGATGCGGCGGAGACGCTCGAGAGGCACATCGATCCACTCGGTCTCGTCCTCCAGCCGGTAAGGCTTGGGAAAATCGACGCGCAGAATCAGGTCAGGCCGCATCGCGACGACTTCTTCGCGCAGCCGATACTCGTCGCCAGCCCCGACGTAGAGGGCTTTCAGCTTGAACTCCCGCGCGATCTTTCCCGCGCGCAGGAGCGACAGCACGTCCGTCGCCTCGAACGTGACCGGCTCCCTTCCCTCCGCTGCCGGCACGAGCGCGCGGGCCGCGGCTTCGTAGGGCGGCCGCGCCTGCCCTGTCGCGCGACGCCCGTACGCCGCCCGAGCATCGCGCCACCAGAGCGCGTCGAAAAGGTTCTGGCGGACCAGGGCGACCGCTCCCATCTTGGAGGAGGGATAGATCGCGCGCGTGAAGTTGGCGAAATCGAGCCGCTCGGGCTCGAGGGAAACACACTGGCCGGTCTCGCTCTCGAGGACGCGCTCTTCCAGCGGCTCTTCGGAGAGAGAGACGACGGCGCCCTTGCCGCGCAGGAAGCCCGTGGACGGAACCGCGTGGACGACAGCGAAGCCCATCCGCCGGTAGGTGTCGGCCACGCGGTCGCGGACATTGAGCGTGTCGACGACGCGCTCCTCCGCCCGCACCGGTTTAGAGGCCGGTGGGGTGGCCGCGGGGGCCGCACCCGCGCGTCCTGCCGCCGGGGCTCCCTCGGCCGCCTCCTCCTCGTCGAGCGGAGCGCGCGGCCGCTTGCCCGCCAGACGATCAGCCGAGACGTACGGGTCCAGGAACGCGGCGTGAATCGTCTTACCCTTCATCTCGAAGACGCGAGCGTCCTCGGGAATCGCGGTCTTGCCCTGGGCTCCGACAGCCTGGATGACGCCGCCCCGCACGACCACGACGCCGGGATCGAGAATTCGGCCGGGTGCCGTGATGACCTTGCCGCCGACGAGCGCGAAGGCGAACTGATCGCCGCTGCGCACCTGCGTTCGAGCCGCAGAGGAAGACAGGAAAAGGAGCACGACCGCAACGGCCGCGCCGACGGAGAGAGAGCGCGCGAAGCGGATGAGTCGACGCGATCTCAGCATGCCGTGCGCGGATTCTACATAACCGTTCTGCCCGATCTACCTGAAATCCGCCTTCGGCCGCGCGCCGTCCGTCTCGACTGCGATAATCTTTCTCTCCCCGGGAGCCCGATCACGGGTTATCCCATCGGAGTAAGGGCGATGCTCCTCGGCCGCAGCAAAGAGGTGCTGGCCGCCCGGTGTAGCACCCGCCACTCCTTTACCTTTTCGTTCGATCGAGCTTCCGCCCGCAAGCGGAAGCGTTCCGATTCGCAGACGTCGGAAGGAGGTTTCTCATGACAACCGCGCCGACTTCGGTGATTCCCCCCGTTCGAGCATTCGTCTCAATCGCGATGCTCTTCCTGCTCATCGCGCCTCTGCTTGCGCAGTCCGCCCAGAAAGGGGCGAGCAGCCGGCGTCCGGCCGCGCCAAAGCCTCTGGATCCACTCACCGCGGAAGAAAAGAAAACCGTCGAGCGAACGGCGCGCGCCGATTCTCGCGTCCAGGAGCTGCTCGGCGGAGGTCGGCAACGGCTGATCTCGGTGGAATTCCTTGCCGTCAAGCCCGAGGACCCCGGCAGGGCGCAGGAGACTGCCGAGCATCCCATTTCGATCGGACGGCACGGGGTGGCGCTCTTCTACCGCTACGAGGGGAACTACGGCGTGCGAGCCGTCGTGGATCTGGAGAAAGCCTCGGTGCTCCACGTGGCCCGCGTCGACGGCGATTCGGTGCCGCTCTCCGCGGAGGAGGTTTCCGAGGCAGGGAAACTGGCTCTTCGGGACTCCTCCGCGCGACGACTGCTGGGGTCCGAGGCCGAGCGCTACACGATCGAGGGACTTCGATCGCGGGGGACCGGGGAAGGGGATCCGTGCGCCGCCGACCGGTGCACGGAGCTGATCTTTCGCCGAGGCAGCCTTTATCTCGCGGGAGCCCGCGTGATCGTGAACCTCACGTCCCAGACCGTGCGAATTGCGGGAGGTGAAAAGTGAGAACCTTCAGCCGGCCCGGCCGCGTGGCAATGCCGCTCTTTGGCCTTCTCGCCACTTTGGGGGCGCTCCCTCTCCTGGGTCAGCCGGGGCCGGAAACTCCTCCCCGGCCCGGGCGGCCTCCGCAACTGCCGCCCATCCAGCATCCGGTGCGCCGGCCGGACAGCGTCCTGCATCGACCCATTTTCACGCTTGCCTCCTGCTCCTCACCCTACCTCGTCGAGCAAAAGTTCCCCACATCGGGCGCTGAGGAGACTCGCTGGCGAATCTGCTGGCAAGACCAGACGAAACATGGCCTCGTAATCACGTCGGCTCACTTTCGCAAGTCTCCCAGCTCCCCCTGGGTTCGTCTCTTCTGGGACGCCCGGGTCGCGGAGATCTTCGTCCCCTACCATGGCAACGAGGCCCGCTTTCAGGACGTCAGCGAGTTCAACTTCGTGCTCCACGACCTGAGCGCGGCAGATTGTCCCGCCGGCAAAGGCGGAACGCTGCTGGGTTCGCCGGCGAAGGTCTGCCGCGAGGTCCGCGACCGCGGCCTCGCCTGGAAGGAGCACAGTCTGGTGCGGCGAGGCGAGGAGCTGGTCCTGTGGGGCGCGCTCCACGCAGTCAATTACGACTACGTCATGGAGTGGACGTTTCGGGACGACGGCGTCGTGACCGGACGCGTGGGGGCGACGGCGGTCAACTATCCGTATTGGCCGACGGTGGCACACATTCATAACCCGATCTGGCGGCTCGACATCGATCTGGACGGCGCCTCCGGAGACTCGGCGCATATCGGGATCCACAACGAGAATCTGCCGGGGCCGACGGCGACCGACTCGGCCGTCCTGATCGCGAAGGAAACAGGCCTGGAGTGGAATCCCACGAACTTCCATACGCTAAGCGTTCACGACGCCACGCTCAAGAACGGCAAGGGACATGCGACGGCATACACGCTCATTCCGGTGCGCTCGGGGACGGCGCGTCACCAGGAGGACTTTACGAAGAGGGACTTCTGGATCACTCGCTACAACGGCTCCGAGCTTCTGGCCGCCGACTACTACGGGTCCGGAAGCCTTCCCAAGTACGTCTCGAACACGGAGGACGTCTCGAATGCGGACATCGTCGTCTGGTACATGGGCTCGATCCATCACATCCCGCGGGACGAGGACGGCGAGTGTCTCCACACGGTGAGCGGCGGAGGGACCGTCCGGGTCCCCGACGAACAGTGTGATTACCGAACGCCCGGCCCCCCTCCCGTCTTTTGGAAGGGCACCGCGTTGATCAACTGGACGGGGTTTGTCCTCATGCCGCACGACCTTTTCGACCGGACCCCTCTCTACCCATAGGAGAGGCGGCTGGCGTATGCTTCGCGGCTACTTGGAGGACAAACTGATGCACCGTCGCTTACTCGGAGTTTTCGGCTCGTTGCTGCTCGTTGCGGGTTCTGGTCTCGCCCAGACGCCTGCCGCCATGTCCGCGCCATCCACGACCCCGACCGCGCCGCGGCGCCCCGCCAGCCCCGCCGGCACGGCCGCCACGGAGGTGGGAGGAAGCTGGAGCGCTCCCGACAAGGATGGAGCGCAGCGCTACAGCGGAGGAAAGTGGATCGAGATCACCTACAGCCGCCCGATCCTGCGCGGCCGCTCGAATATTTTCGGGTCCGGCGCGGACTACGGCAAGAAGGTCAACGCGGGCGCTCCGGTGTGGCGCGCCGGCGCGAACCAGACCACGAAGCTGAAGACCGAGCTGCCTCTGGAGATCGGCGGTAAGCGCCTGGCCCCGGGCGAGTACGACCTGTTCGTGGACTTGAAGGAGCCCGGCTGGACCCTCATCGTTTCCACCCAGCCCACTCAGGACAAGTACGACCCGAACGACAAGACGAAGATCTGGGGCGCGTACGGCTACGATCAGAAGTACGACGTCGTGCGCGTGCCGATGACGATGGTCAAGCTCAACTCGTCGCAGGAGCAATTCACGATTGGCTTCGTCGACATGAGTGACAAGGCCGGCAAGATCGCGTTCGCGTGGGACAAGACCGGAGCCACGGTGCCGTTCACGGTAGCCCAGTAGCCTCATCCCTTCCATCGTGTTCCCGTAGGGGTGGCCCTCGCGGCCGCCCGCGGGCAGGGTCAAACCGAGCGTCGCTACGAACCTACTCTCGAACGCCCTCCGGCGTCAGCGCGATCGAGACTTCCATGGGCCGGTCGGTGGCGACTCCCGGGGGAAGCGAGCCCACGAGGACTCCCTCGGGCTTGAGCGAGAAGAAGTGATTCGCCATGTCGCTGACCTGGGAAAAAACGTACGGGCGGCCGTCCTTCGGATCCACCCAGATCGACGTCGCGACGAGGGCCGCGACGATGGACTTGCCGTCGCGCGAGACGTAGCCGTACAGCAGAAGGTTGCGGTGCTGGCCGGAGGCCTCGTCCTCTAGGCCCGAGCTCGCCGTAAACGTCGTGCCAGGAAGAATCGTAACCTTCGGAGCCGACCGGACCTGACCATCCGGGCCCGCTTCGCGGATTGCGATGTAGAGCGTGACGGG